>WNGB01000380.1_pt1 | contig 81738 bp, 69 predicted proteins | sample 5400681 | NCBI WGS metagenome assembly WNGB01 (sample SAMN13153367, study PRJNA577476) | soil metagenome | isolation source: 115 cm soil or saprolite under grassland replicate 2 | place: USA:California | collected 2016-06-15 | reverse complement strand
CCGGCGAGACGCAATCGCCGGTGGCTGTCCCCTCAGGGGTAAGCAACTTGCATGCCGGATGATCTAGGGCTGAACGATGCCCTGCGCGGCCCACGCCGGGAAATTGAGCGGATTGCCGATCGAATCGGTGTCGGTGCTGACGTCGTCGATCCCGCATTGGCCGTAGGCGATGCGGAAGAAGCCGCTTTCGCCCCACATGTCGCCCCACGAGTTCTTGCAGACCCAGCAGTTGTCCGGATCCGAGTAGCCGACGACCTCGGCACAGTGATAGCCGGCCTCGGCGCCGGCGACGTGCGAGTAGACGCCCGCGCGATAGTTGAAAAAATCGAAGTAGATGTGGAACACCGCGCAGAGCGGGCCGACGTTGCAAAGCCACTGCTTGCGCTGCGCGGTCGTGTACAGCGTCGACCAGCTCGTGATCCGCGTGGCGAGCGTATTGCGGTTCGGCACGGCGAGGCAGGTCGGCGCGCCGGCCTGGAATGCCGACACATACGGGAACAGCGCCTCGGTCACGACGCCATTCGTGCGCAGCACCTCGAACGCATCGCTCGGCCACCATCCGCCGCAGTTGGGCCCGTGGATCGAGCAGAAATGGAGCTCGGCTTCCGAGAGATCGGCAAAGACGGCATTGTGCTCGATCGTCGCCATCGCTTCGACGATCCCGCATGCGCAGAACGACACGCAGCTGCCGCATGCACCCTGATTCTTGACCGGGGTCACACAGTTGCGTCCGGCGCGCACGCGCCAGTCGGTCTGCGGCGGCAGGGTCATCGCGCCGCCGCCTCCTCCGCCTCCGCCCCCTCCGCCCCCACCTCCGCCGATCGCCGGCGCCGAGAGCGCTTTCTGCCGGATCCGCTGGACTTCACCGAAGTTGACATTGACGCCGAGCATCGCGATGCGCTGAGCGTCGCCGAGGTTGTCGATCCACGACGTTCCGGGCACCCACCTCGCCTGCGCGGCGCTGATTTGCGTGCTGAGCTGTTGCATGCTGACAAGAGGCATCGCGGACTCCGTTCACGACGTTGGGTGGCGTGTGGATAACAATTCCGCCACTACAAGTCAATTGCCGACGCGAATGCCGCATCGCTGAATACGGCGGTATCAGCCGTTGTTCGGCGCGACGTCGGGCGCAAATCCGGTCGGCTTGATCCGGCGGCCGACGAGCGAGCCCTTTCGCGCGCGGCGCAACACGTGCTTCGCCAACTCGTCGCCCTCGATCACGGCCGAGACCGTCCGTCCTGCGCGATTGGTTCCCTGCACGACGAGTCGCGACGCGCCCGTGAGCGCGATCGCCACCAGTCGTTCGCCGCGATCGAGCCCCATGATGATGACGCCGCGCCCCCTCGGCACTTCGCGCATCTCGTCGAGCCCGAACACGAGCAGTCGGCCGTTCGACGACAGTGCGGCGACGTGATCCCGTGCCGCTGACAGCGGAACCGGCATCAGCGGCTCTTCTCCGGGCTCGAGCGTCATGAACGTCTTGCCGGCCTTGACGCGCGAAAGCATGTCCTGCATCAACGCAACGAATCCGTAACCACCGCTGCCCGCGACGAGGTACTTCTGTTCGGGCAACCCGGCGATCGCCTGCGATACCCTGGCGCCGCTTTGCAGATCGATCAGCGTCGTGACCGGTACGCCGTCGCTGCGGCCGCCGGGAATTTCGGACGCGCGAATCGTGTACGCGCGGCCCTGCGTGTCGAGCACGACGATCGCACTGACCGTGCGCGTTTCGAGGACCGCGAGCGGCGCGTCGCCCGCCTTGTACGCGAACTGCGACGCATCGAGCCCGTGACCCTGGCGCGAACGGATCCAGCCGTTGCGCGACAACGTGATCGTCACCGGCTCGTCGGGAACGGTGCGCGTGACAACCGTCGGTGCCACCGCCTCGATCAGCGTGCGGCGTGCGTCGCCGAACTGCTTCGCGGCCGATTCGATCTCGGACACGACCCGCTCCGACAATGCGCGAGCATCGGCAAGCACGTGCTTCAGGCCTTTGCGTTCGGTCTTGAGCGATTTCAGCTCGTTCTCGATCTTGATGCCCTCGAGGCGCGCGAGCTGGCGCAACCGGATCTCGAGAATGTCGTCGGCCTGGACGTCGGACAGTCCGAAGGTGGCGACCAGATCGGCTTTCGGATCGTCGGCCTTGCGGATGATCCGGATCACCTTGTCGATCGAAACGAGCGCGAGCTGGCGGCCTTCGAGGATGTGGATGCGGCGGTCGACTTCACCGAGCCGGTGCTGCGTGCGGCGCTTGACGGTCTCGAAGCGGAACGCGATCCATTCATCGACGATCTGCTTCAGGTTCTTCGAGCGGGGACGTCCGTCCCGGCCGAGCATCACCAGGTTTACCGGCAGGCTCGTCTCGAGTCGCGTATTCGCGAGCATCAGATTCATGAACGCTTTCGTATCCTGGCGGCTCGATCGAGGCTCGAGCACGATGCGCACGGGCGATGTCTTGTCGGACTCGTCGCGAACCGCGTCGAGCGCCGCGAGCATCGAGCTCTTCAGATTGATCTGATCCTGCGTCAGCGACTTCTTGCCCTCCTTCGGCTTCGGATTGGTCGCACGCTCGATGTCCTCGAGCACGGCGCGCGCCGACACGCCGAACGGCAGCTCGGTGACCGCGATTCGCCACTGCCCGCGCGCGAGCTCCTCGATGGTCCAGCGTGCGCGGATGCGCAGGCTGCCGCGTCCGCTTTCGTAGACGGCACGAATCGTGTCGGCATCCGAGATGATCTGACCACCGCCGGGCAGATCGGGCCCGGGGATGAACGCCATCAGCTGCTCGATGCCGATCTTCGGAATGCGGATCGACGCCACGACCGCGCGCGCGACTTCCCCGAGGTTGTGCGACGGAATGTCGGTCGCCATGCCGACGCCGATGCCCGAGGTGCCGTTGCACAGCAGCATCGGCAGCCGCGCAGGCAGCAGCTTCGGCTCGTGAAACGTTCCGTCGTAATTCGCGGTGAAGTCGACGGTGTCGCGGTCGATCTCCGAGAGCAGCAGCTCGGCGATCGGCGTCAACCGGCACTCGGTGTAGCGCATCGCCGCCGCGTTGTCGCCATCGCGCGAGCCGAAATTGCCTTGCCCGTCGATCAGCGGATAGCGAAGCGTGAAGTCCTGCGCCTGCCGCACCAGCGCCTCGTACGCCGCCGTGTCGCCGTGCGGATGGTATTTGCCGAGCACGTCGCCGACCACGCGCGCCGATTTCACGTGCTTCGCCGGAGCATAGAGGCCGAGCTCGTGCATCGCGAACAGAATCCGGCGCTGTACCGGCTTCTGGCCATCGGCGACGTCGGGCAGCGCGCGGCCCGTGACGACGCTCATTGCGTATTCGAGATAGCTGCGCTCGGCGAATTGCGCGAGCGGAAGCGAATCGTCGTCCCCGCTTTCGTTGCCGCCGCCGCCCGGCGGTGCGGAAGGGGGTCCGGACGGTGGCGCCGCCGCGGCGTCGTCGGCGAAGAGCTCGCCGGTCAATGTGTCTGCCGGGCCGACCGCAGCCCTTGCGCGTTCTGGCGGCGACTTCTTCCTGCGCGATTCAGTCATCGGATGATCCACTCGAGCAACGATTTGCGGATTCGAAGTTTACTTTGTAGGCGCGCCGCTCCATCGAAACGGGCCGTTCGTGCCTTCGTCGCGTCAACGGATCAGCGACGACGCGCGTTTCTTTCGGCTCGCCAGTTTTCGAACCGCAGCTGTCGCGGCGCACGCCTCACGTAGTGCCCGCGCGGTCAGGGAGTCGGCGGCCACCGCAGCCCGCGGCCGCCTCGCGTACGAAAGGCCGCACTTGGCGCTCAGCACGACACCGCTCGCGGGCAGCGTTTCGCGCGCAGGCGTGGCGTGGCCGTTGCTGATCGAGGGTGCTCTCGTCGTCGCCGCGATCAGCGCGCTCCTTCCCTGGTTCGCGGTGCTCGCCTCGCAGGACGCCGGACGTGATCGGCGATTCGCCGAGACCGTCGTCGCCGTCCGCGGGCTGCCCGGTCCCGTCGTGCCCGAGCTGTGCGCGAGTCATGGTTCGCTTGCCGAGCCGGTCGTCCGCGATCGACTGTGCGGGCGAACCGAGACGGGCTCGGAAGGCGGCAGCGTGGAACGCATGCCGCTCATCCTCGCAAGCGCTAACGCACGGGCGAGACAGGCGTTTCTCGCGCCGCTGCAGGACGCGCAAGCGCGGCTCGGCGAGCTCCGGCTGCAGCAGCGCGAAGGTCTCGGCGATCTGCTCGCGCTCGGCAACGCGATCGAAGCGATCGATACCGAGGTGCAGCCCTTCATCAAGCGCTACTGGATCGAAAGTCCCGATGCATACGGTCCGCTTCCGCTCGTCTGCGCGTACGAGCGCGTAAACGCCGCGCTTGCGTCCGCTAGCGCACGTTCGGGTCCGGGTCGCGAGCTCGCGCGCGCGAACGCGCTGATGCTGCTCGGCTCAGCGCTCGACGGCCATCCCGCCACGCCGGCGCTGGCGAGTGTCGCCATGCTTCCGAGCGCTCCGGCGATATCGCATCCCGGCTGCGCCGGATTCGAAACCGCGGACGCGCTCGCCGCGGCATCGGCGCTCATGGTCGATGCGCGTGCAGCTCCCGTCAACGTCGACAAGAACGAGGCGATGCTGGCGTTGCTGCAATCCGCGGGTTGGCAATGGGCCGCGTGGTCGCTTGCCGGTCTCGTGCTGCTCAATCTGAGCCGGCGTCCGGGAATGGCCGCCGTCGGCATCTCGCTTGCGCTCGCGACGTGGGCCGCCGCGGCATGGATCGGCCGCGTGCCGTGGCCGCTCGCGTCCGAGCGTGCGTTCTTGCTCGGGCGAGAATCGGCGTCGCCGGTCGCCGCACCGGCGAGCTTCGTCGTGTGGCTGCTCGGCGCCGCGGTCGTCGTGCTGGTCTTCTCGCCGTTGTTTCGCAAGACGCTCGCGAGCGCAGCGCAAAGGGTCGCCTCGCCATTCGGTTACCCCGGTCTCGTGCTCGCAACCGGCATCGGCTGGCTGCTGCTGCTCGACCTGTCGTCCAACGGGCATTTCGGCAACCGTTATCTCGCGCTCTACCACCAGGGCCATCTGTGGCTCGGCATGCTGACGTTCACCATCGTCGCATTCGTGCGCCAGCCGATCGGGCGCTCGCTCGGCTGGACGCTGTCGGTCGTCGAAGGCGCTGCAAGCAATGTCGGCAAGCGCCTCGGTGCGGTCGGTGGCGCGGCGCTGCTGGTGGCGGCAACGCTGGCGCTGATCGGCATCGTCGGCGCACTGTTGCTCAATATCCGCCAGCTCACCTCCGAGATCGGGCGTCTTTGGCTGATCGTCGGTGCCGCCTGGTTCTTCTTCCTGCGTGGTACGCCATTGACCGAGCGCCTCGCACGCAGCGGCAAGTCGATCGGCTCGTTGCTGCGATACGTGTGGCCGATGCTGTTCGTGGTCGTCGTGCTGATCGGCACCATGCTGATGACCCGCGACATGGGACCGCTGCTGATCGCGGGCTACGGCGCGGGCGCCTTCGTCGCCGCATCGATCGCCATGTGGAGCTATCAGCGCCGCGGCAGAGCCGCGTCGGCCTATGCTCTGGCCGTCGCTCTGTTCGTCGCCTGGATCCTCGCAACGACGTTTGCGCTGTTTCGTGTGGGATCGATCGACGAGGTCACCGCCGGCCGCCTCGAGAACCTCGCGGCGCCCCTCGCGTCGGCCAACGACCAGCTTGCGCTCGTGACGTGGTTCCAGCGCGCCGCGCCGGCGGCAGGCTTCGGACTGGGATCGGTTCCGTGGTGCGGCTTCGGAGCCTCCGGAGCGTGCGCCGGCGTACCCGCGCAGATCCAGAGCGATTACACGTTCACCGCCCTCGTCGGCGCATTCGGATGGACCGCCGCATGGGCGCTCACGCTCGGAAGCGCGCTGTGGTTGCACGGGCTCGTCCGCCAGCACGGGCGTGCCACGCGCGGCGAGCCGCGGTTCGTGCGCAGCGCAGGCCACATGAGCAACGACGAGCAGGCGTTCGTGAGCTGGCTTTGCGTGGCGTGGGTCGTGCTCGCGCTGTGCCAGCTCGCAGTCACGGTCGCCGGTAATCTTGCCGTCATTCCGCTGACCGGCGTGACGTTTCCGTTCGTGAGCTTCGGCATGACGTCGCTCGTGATCAACATGGCGATGCTCGGGCTCGCCGTCAACGTCAACGACGAACGGCAGGGCGCCCATGGCTGAGATGCGCCGGACCACGCTGCTGCAGTTCGCGATCGTGGCGAGCATGGCCGTCGTCCCGGTGCTGCTCGCAGTATTGCTGCTCGTTGCCTGGGTGCGGCCGGCCGATACCGCGAAACCCGCGCGCCACAGCGACCGCCACGTCAGCATTCGGCAGGTCGCCGCGCTGAAGACGTTCGAATACGCAATCGTGCGCCGCGACCGCGTCAACGTGGGTCCGCCGGACGCGCAGACGCTGCTCGATCGCCTGCCGCAGTGTCGCGCCGAATGGGATGGACAGGGCGGCACGCTCACCCGCATACGACATGCGCTGTCGCGTACGAGCGATGCGGGCATCTCGCCGGCCGTGCGGATTGCTGCGCAGCTCGACGAGATCGATGAGGCGCTGCTGCGCTTCAGCAGCGGCGACAACCGGCGCGTGACCGACAAGGTGGGCTTCGACAGCATTCGATGGTTCGACGCGGCGACAGCAGCGCTGCAAGCACCGATCGAGACGCCGGAATATCCAGGGCGTCGGTTCGCCATGCAGTGCTCGGATGTCGCAGCCGCCGTGTCCACGCTCGCGCGTTCGAACGGAAGGATGCTCGCCGCGCTGGCGTGGCGAGGCACCGAAGTGCCACGCGCGATCGCGCATTGGCGCGCAGAACAGTTCGTCGAGATTTCGGCACGGCACGTTGCGCGCGCCAATCCGTGGGGCGGCATTCCGGGCTGCATCTACCTCGGCAACGCCGCGCCACGTGCCAACGACGAAGTCACGACCTATTTCCTCGGCGGCGTGCGCGGTCTCGACGACAGACTTTGCAAGCGTCCTGAGATGCGCGGCGTTGCCGACGAGAATGGGCATACGGCGCCGGCGCTTCGCATCGGCGGCGAACCCACGCCCGACATGCCCGCCGACGACGAGCGCTGGAAGGTGCCGCCATCACTCGGCATCATGCTGCAGCCGCTCGAGACGTTGCATCGTCCGACCGGATCGCTGTATCGCGTGTACACCGGCGCCAGCGCAGACCCGGACGGTGCGCCGACGAGCTATCGATATGGTCCGAACCGCATCGACGTTGGCGGCACGCCGGTCGACGTCGGTTTCTCGATCGACCTCACCATCGATCCCGCCGCGCAGGCATTGGCGCAGCAGACGGCCGCGTGCTACACGGGCCGCGACGACGTCTGTCGCGCGCTCGGCATGCGGCGCAAGGAAGACGGTGTGCGTGCGATCGGTTATCGGATGCTCGAGCACGCAATGGTCCGCATGGCGGCCGTGGCGCTGATCGACGTCGAGAGCGGCCGCATCGAAGCGCTCGCCGGCGCGCTGTCGCCGTGCACGCGGCAGGAATACGACGGTCCGGGTCGCTCGGCGAAGTGCGACAAGCGCATCCCTTATCCGATTCGGTATCGACCCGATGCGCTGATGAACGCGGCCGCGTTCCACGATGCGATGCCGGCCTCGACAATCAAGCCGATCATGGCCGCTGCATTCCTGTCGGATCCGGCGGTCGGCGCGCGCTGGTTGTCCGCGGAGCGCATCGAGCTCACGCGAAATCCGAAGTCGATTCCATCCGCGGAGAGCCTGCGCGGGCAGTTGATGCGATCGAGCTCTGCTCGCTTTCTCGACCGCATGTTCTGCTCGGACAAAGGCTTTGCGCCTTGCGAGCGGCCCTGGGCCATTCAGGCGACGGCGTCTTCGTTCGGCTGGAACGGCGGATGCACCGATCCGCGCGAGGACTGCGGCAAACGCGATCTCCTGTTCGGGCGCGCGCTCGACGCGTTCGCCGAGGACGGCGCGATTCAACCGCTCGCGATCGCCGTTCCCTATGGGCGGCTGCTTACCGAGCCGATCGGCGGAAAGCTCGGCGCGCCGTTCCGACTGCGCGCCGATACGCCGCTCGATACGGCAAGAGTGCGCCAGTGCGCTGCCGGCGCGGACGGCCGCCGGCCCAGCAAGGACGATTGGGAAAAGTGCAGCGGCGGCGTTGTCGTTGACGTTGTCGCCGAAGGCTGGGGACAAGGCCACGCGCGCGCGAGTGCTCTCGGTGCCGCTGGGATGATGGCCACGCTCGCTGCCGCCGCGAACGGCCAGACGGAGGTGCGCTCGCCGCACCTGGTGCACGCGCTGCGCGGCGTCGGCGCAGCGGAGGCGTCCGATCTCAAGTCGGCGGTGATTCGCTGGAGTCTCGCGAAAGCGGAGCCGAATCGCCTGTCGCGCGACGCGGCCGAGGTCATCATGAGCGGCCTTTCGTACAGCCATCGTGCGGGAACAGCTCGCCTCGCGTGCGAGCAGGTATTCGATGCGAGCACGTGTCGCGACATGGATTGGATCGCCGGCAAGACGGGCACCCCGACGTTTCCCAATGACGACCGTTCGCTCGACGAGCTCGCACGGTTGTGCACACCGGCTGCTGCCCGGACGGTGCGCGATCGCGCCGCATGCGGGCCGCTCCGACCGTACAAATGGTATGTCGCCGCGTACCGAAGCGATCCTGCCAGCGCGCGCTGGACGAAGGTCATCGGCGTGCTGACCGAGCGTAACTGGCTCGCGGACACGGGACGCATCCACGGGGCGGGCGATCACGGGCCCAATCCCGCAGCCGAGATCGCGATGCAGATCGCAGGACGCCATGCGGGCGTGATTTCGCGAGACATCAGGTGAAACCTCTATTCGACGATCCGCGACCGTCGGGCCGAGCGCGCAAAGCCGCGGACACGATGGAAGGCCCGCTCGTCTGGACGTTCGAGGGCCCGTTCGCGACGTGCCTCGCGGACATGGAGGACACGCTGCGCCGCGCGATCGTGCAGGTCGGCGACGTGTCGAGGATCGCCGTGCTGATCGAGCTTTCGCTTCCCGCGCTCAAGCTGCGCGTCGACGCCGGCGAAGCGATCCAGCCGGCGTGGGGACAATTCCTCGAGCGGCTGTCGAGCCGTTACGGATTGCCGGCGGAGCCCCGCGTGCGTCATCTGCGGATCGCGGGACCGCTTGCAAAATTGATGATCGCTTACCGGAGCTAGAGTCATGAAGCTGAAGGGATGGGTGCTGGGCAAGGTGAACGGAATGGGACGACGCGGTGCACGCGCCGATTCGACGCCGCGTACGCCGTCGGGCCGTGGTGCGGTCGATGCCGGCATCGAGCCGCGCGAACCGACGGTGCGCGCGTTTGCAGACCAGCGCGGTGCAATACCGGACAACATCGAGCATCTGGGTTCGTACGGCGCGCTGATCGCGGCGATTCGCGACGAGCTCGAGCATTTCGTCGCGAGCCAGCTTCGCCTGCATCTCGCGATTGCCGAGCGCGACCGCTACTTGTTGACCTCGATCGAGGTCGAATGCGACGAGAGTGACGAGCATCGCGAGCTTATTCGCATGTTCAGCCGCGAGTTCAAACCGGAGCAGATCAAGCACTATCTCGCGAAGGAGGTGATCGGCGGCCTGCGCAACGCGAGCTCGATCGACTTGTCGCAGTTCGCCGGGCTCAACGCGGCACACGACAACGGGGACACGAGCGAAGAGGACGATGCTTACGGGGCGCTGCTCACCGAGCTTCGCGGCGCCGCGCCGCGAGGCCTCGCGCGGCCGTACCAGGTGACGCTCGTCGGCCGCTGGTCGCAACTCGACGCGCCGATCGCTGCCGCCGGCAACGCGGCGCGGGAGCTCGGAAGCGTCCGGACACCGCTTGCGGGTCGTACGCTCGCCATCGACATCGAGGACGCCGGCGGCGCTCGCCGTATCGAGCTCACGTCGGTGTTGCCGAGTCGTCGCTATTGCGTCGGCAAGGGCGAAGGCTGCGACGTCGTCGTCGATGGCATCTACGCGAGCCGCCGGCACTGCGAAATCTGGCTCGAGCGAGGTGCGTGGTGGGTCACCGACGCCGGATCGACCAACGGCATTCGCGTCGAATCGGCGAACGGCGTTCTCGGGCGCAGCGATCCGCAGGCACAGAATGGCGCGCGATCCGCGGTGATCGAACTCGTGCCCGGTGCGCGCCTCGTGCTTTCGGCGCATGCCCAAGGCGAGTCGCGTCAGTATCCGCGACTGGTGTTGCGCCCGCTCGATAGTGTCGACGCGGGCGCCCGGCCGGCGAGCGGCGCGGCGTCGTCGCCCACGACGCCTGTCACGCCGATCGTGCCGCCGCGACGGCACGATGGCGCGTTAACGATCACGGCGCGCATGGTGTCGGGCGTTCGTTCGATCGACATCGCCGAAAGCGCGCTTCCGTTCCAGGTGGGACGCTCGCGCAATCAGGCGCTCGTCGTCGACTGGGCGCACGCCGATGTCTCGGGACATCATTTCGACATCGTCGCGCTGGACGAGTCGGGCGCGTCGGTCGTCGTGCACGGCGACAACGGCGTCACCCTCGAGGGCACCGCGCACATGCCCGGCGCCCGGTTCCGCTGGAAGCCCGGCGAGACGCTCGTGCTCGGTCGCGCCGCCGGGCAAGCGTCTTCGTGCACGTTGACGCTGTCACGCGCATGAGCGTCGTTACGCCTCGCGACCCGGTTTCGTCGCCGCGCGAAAGCGCTCTCAGCGCCCGCTCGGCGATCGCGCGCGACGCGGCGTTCGCAACGGCATGGATCCGGTTGGACACGGCGGTCGCGTCGTGTCGCGGCAAGCGGCACGCGATCAACGAGGACTGGCACAGCACGCTCGAGGGCAATGCGCCGCTGTTCGTCGTCGCGGATGGCGTGGGCGGCGGCGCGATGGCCTCGCGCGCGAGTCGCGAGCTGGTCTTGCGGCTTCACGACGCGCTCGAGCGCACGCGCATCGATACCGACGCGGTACGAAATGCGCTCCTCGACGCCGACCGCAAGATCGCGCGCAGCATTGCGACCCACACGGACGCGTCGGGCGCTGCGACCGTGGCGCTGTGCGCGTGCATCGGATCGTCGCTGTCGCGATGGCTCGTCGCCTGGGTCGGCGACTGCCGCGTCTATCGCGTGAGCGCGGCGAACGACGGCCCGGCGGAGCTCCTCACGTGCGACGACACGTATCGCCACTTGAGCGAGCAGCCGCCTCACGGCGGATCGCTCGACGATCCGGCGCGCATGGTGGGCAACGGAGCGGTCGACGCTCCGAACGTGCGTCACGTCGATCTCGGATGCAACGAATTGCTGGTGTTGTGCAGCGACGGCGTGCACAAGCACGTCGCACCGCGCGACATCGGGCGGCTGCTGCGCGGCAGCTCGCCGCTCATTCGGCGCTGTGTGCGGCTCGTCGAATTCGCGCGCTCGCACGGCAGCGACGACGACGCGACGGTCCTGCTCGTCCGTCGCGCCGAGCAGCGCCACGCGCGACTTGCGCGATTCGTGTCGATCGGCGCCTTGATCGCAGTTCTCGCGGGAGCCCTCATGTGGCTCGCCGCCGACCGCGTGCCGGCGCAGTGGCTGCCTTCGACGGCCGCGCGCTCCTCTGCCCTTGCAACCGCGACGCCTGCCGATGATTCCGGCACCCGCGGCGACTCGGAGCACGCGCAGCCATGACACCGGAACAAGTGGACCGCGTATTCGGCCATGGACGGCTGAAGATGGTGACCGGCGAGCACGTCGAGGTCTTCCGCGAAGCGGTCGGTCCTGGCCAGCGCCGCCGATACACGAAGCGATTTCTCGACACCGGCGATGCCGACTTCGGCCAATGGACAGAGCGCGAGTGGCGAATCCTCGCGCGCTTGATCGGGCACGGCATCCGCTGCGTTCCCGATGTCGTGCAATTCGACGGCGGCGCAATGGGCGGCATGCGCCAGGTCCAGACATACGACGCCGGAGTCACCGTCGATCAATGGGCGACGCTGCTGCCGGTTTCGCGCAACGGCGTCGTGCATCGTCACGTGTTCGAGGATTGCGCGCACTGGTGGGCGCTTGCCCATTACTGCCTCGCGGCGCTGAACGAAATCCACTCGCTGCAGCTCGTGCATCTGGACATCAAGGGCGACAACATCTGCATTCCGTTCGGGCCGGCGAGCTTCGATCCCGAATCGCCCGGCCTTCGCCTCTACCCGATCTTCGCGCGGCTCGCGTTGATCGACTTCGCGTTCTCGCTGGTGTCGCGCGAGAGCCTCGCAACGCCCTTGCCGATCGGCTGGCAGAAGGACTACGACTATCAGTCGCCGCGACTGCTGAAGGCGCTCGAGGCCGGGCGCGCAGGCGACCTGCAGCCGACGAAGGAGCTCGACTGGCGCTGCGATCTCTACAGTCTCGCCGCGATGCTCAAGCGCTATCTGCCCGACGACGATCGCGCACAGTCGGACGGGGGCGAAACGGGTTGGACGGCAGCGCGCTACGACGACGCCAAGGCGCTGATCTTCCGCATTCGCGATCGCCACGACCGCGATTTTCCGCACTGGCGTCCGCACCAGGAGCTGCTGGACCTGACCGGTCCACGGATACGCGAGACCGATCTGGCCGCTTCGCTCGACTATGGCTGGACGCTCGCTCGCGAAGCGGCCGTCGACAGCGCCGCCTCGCCGATCACGCCGATGACGCGCATCGCACCGTCGATCCGCGTCGTCGATCCGGCGCGCATCGTCACGCGCATCGTGCTCCCGACGGCGGTGACCGAGATCGTCGCTGCACCCCGGAAGCCCGCGCAACGACGCAGCCGGCGGCATCCGGCGGCGCTCGCCGCAATGCTCGTCGCGTTCGCCGCCCTTGCCGCTCCATCGTTCATCGGCGATCCGGCGCATCCGCTCGCGAATCGTGCACGAGAGGCTTTCGACGCGGTCCGCTCGACGTTCGATGCCGCTCCGTCCGAATCCGCCATCGCGCAATCGGCACCGGCCGACACGACGGCGGCGCAGCCGCCGGCGTCGGAGCTCGAACCGCCTTCGACTCGCGAGCCCGCAGCGCGTGCCGAGGAGCCCGCGATCGGCGCAACCACGCCGAGCGACGAACCTCGCGTTGCGCCGGATGCCCCGTCGCATCGTTCGGTGCCCGAACAGAAGGCGACCTCGCCGGCGGTCGCGCAAGCGCGTCCGAAGGCCGCCGTTCCGACGAATCGTGCTCAGACGCCGCCGCGGGCGTCTCAACCGCGGCCGCTGTATCCGCTGCCGCGTTCGGCATCGAACGCAGCGGCGCCAAAGCAGCCGCGTGCGCATTCGATTGCTTCGACGCACTCGACTTCGCGCCCGGCCCCGTTGACGCCGCTGCAGGCAGCACCTCCGTCGCAACCCGTTCAAGTTGCGGCCGCGTCGCCGACGCCACCCATCGAGCAACCCAGCGTAGCGATCGCGCTGCCTCCGACTCCAACGCCACGCGTCGAGCCAAGTGCAACGGCAATCGACGTCCGAGGCGCGGAGGCCGCCACACCATCAATCCAGCCTCTCGCGGCCCGTAGCGCAAACGCAGCGACCGAACAGTCCCGCGCGTCTTCGACACCCGCTGCGCCAGCCGGTCGCGCCGAGCCTGCGCCCGCGCGGGTCGACAATCAACGTGCGCAAACGACATCGCCGAGCCGCGCCCCGCGTACGGTGCCGAGCGCTCCGCCGCGCGAAGAACGGCGCTCGCAGTTGAGCGCATTATGGAACATGCTGCGAGGTCCCGATCAGCGCGCGGCTCCGATCGAAGAACGCCGCGCACTGTCCGCCGCACCGGCGATTGCGGCACCTCGTGCAACCGAACTCTTGGCGCCCGCGACGGACGCCCTCGCCCAGGCCAGTCCGCGCCCGGGCGATTCGCCGCGCGCAGCGCCAGCACCCGCCCCGATCGAGGAGTCGCGCGTGCCGGCGAGCCCATCGTGGAGGCCGGCGCCTCGCGCAAGTGCGCCTCCGGCACTGACGATCGAGGCGCGCTCATCGGATCGAGACGTGGAAGACCTCGCGATGCAGGCGAGGCGAATGCTCGCGGAATCCATACCGCGCGTCGCCGCGCAGGCGCAATCCGATGTGGCGAGAGTGCTGTTGATCGCCGCGAACGCAAGCCACCCCTCGCAGGAGGCGGCCGTCATCGATGCGGTATATGCGACGTGGTCCAGCGAAGGCGTGTCGATCCCGTCGACGAGTTTCGCGCCCGTGTACGCGCGCCGGGTCCACGACGATGCGCGACAGATGTTCGCCACGGGCCGCAACGTATCGGACGCCGTCAACCTCGAGTTGAGGGCATTCGGCGCGAATCCGCGCGATCCGGATGTCGCGGCCTCGCTCGCGTTCCTGCACCTCAAGATGAGCCCGCCGCAACCCGAGATGGCGCGTCAGCTCGCACTGCACGCGATCGCCGTCAGCGGCTCCCGGCGAACGACGCGAGCCGACGACTGGACCACGCTCGCGGTCGCGAACGCGCTCACCGGACGCGAGGCCGAAGCGAGGCACGCGCTGTTCGTCGCACTCGCGCTTACGCGAAACATCGATCGCAGCTGCCGGGCCGCGCTCGGCGCGTACGCGAGCTTCGGTGAGCGAGTGCGAGCACCGGTCGAGGCGTTGCTGAACCGCATTCACACGCAGGGCCGCGGCTACGAGTCGCCTTATTGCGCGTGGCCGCCGAACTGGAGCGCGGGATCTAGATGGCCGTGACGCGTGTCGACGTTCGTCAGATGTCGACCTCGACCGCGTTGCCGTTTTGTTCCATCCATTCGCGGCGGGCGGCCGCCTCCGTCTTGCCCATCAGCTTCGCGAATACCCGCATCGTGTCTTCGCCTTCGCCCTCCGCCACGCGAACGGGCACGACCCTGCGCGTTTCGGGATTCATCGTCGTCTCCCACAGCTGCTCGGGATTCATCTCACCGAGTCCCTTGAAGCGGCCGACCGACCACGAGCCCGCTTTGACGCCTTCCTTCGCAAGCCGGTCCTCGATCGCGGCGAGCTCGGCGTCGTCGAGCGCGTAGAGCTTGCGCGCGGGCCGCTTGGCAAGCGGCGGCACGTCGACGCGGTACAGCGGCGGGCTTGCAACGTAGATGTTTCCGCGCTCGATCAGCGCCGGGAAATGACGGAAGAACAGCGTCAACAGCAACACCTTGATGTGGCTGCCGTCGACGTCGGCGTCCGCCATGACGATGATCTTCGAGTAGCGAAGCGCCTTGAGCTCCGCGTCGTCCACGCCCTTGTGCGGATCGACGCCGATCGCGACCGCGATGTCGTGGATCTCGGTGTTCGCGAAGAGCCGGTCGCGCTCGACCTCGAACGTGTTCAGCACCTTGCCGCGAAGCGGCAGGATCGCCTGGTACTGCTTGTCGCGCGCGAGCTTCGCCGAGCCGCCGGCGGAATCGCCTTCGACCAGGAACACCTCACGGCGCGCCACGTCGTCCGACTCGCAATCGGTGAGCTTGCCCGGCAGCACGGCGACGCCGGAGCCTTTCTTCTTCTCGACCTTCTGCGCCGAGCGCATCCGGGACAGCGCCTGCTCGATTGCGAGCTCGGCGATGCGCCGGCCGTGGTCGACGTGCGAGTTGAGCCACAGCTCGAGCGGATCCTTGACGGCCTGCGTGACGAGCTTCAGCGCATCGCGACTGGTGAGCTTCTCCTTCACCTGACCCTGGAACTGCGGGTCGAGGATGCGAGTCGACAGCACGAAGTGCAGCTTCGCCGACACGTCCTCGGTCGAAAGCCGCGCGCCCCTCGGCAACAGGCCGTGGTGATCGACGAACGACTTTACGGCGTCGAACACGGCGGCCCGCAGACCCGCCTCGTGCGTGCCTCCCGCCGCCGTCGGGATCAGATTGACATAGCTCTCGCCGCTGCCGCCGCCCTCGTCGTACCACGCAAGCGCCCAGGCAGCGCCCTCGCCTTCCGCGAAGATGTCGCCGTCCTTCGGCTTGCCGAAATAATGCTCGCCCTCGAAGATCGGCGCGACCGGCTGCGCGCCTTCGGCAAGCTCGTCGAGATAGCCCTTGAGCCCCTCCGGATACGACCACGTGCGCTTCTTCTCGTCCTTGCCCTTCTCGATGTACAGCGTGACCGCGACGCCAGGAAGCAGAACCGCCTTCGCGCGCAGCACGCGCTCGAGCTCCGCAAGCGAGACGTTCGGCGAGTCGAAATACTTCGGATCGGGATAGACGCGCACGGCAGTGCCGGTCGCACGTGCGCCGCATGTTCCGATCACTTTGAGCTTTTCGGCGACGTCGCCGCCCGCGAAGACGATCCGATGCACTTTGCCATCACGCTTCACCTCGACCTCGAGCCGGCGCGACAACGCATTGGTCACCGAGACGCCGACGCCGTGAAGGCCGCCGGAAAAAGCGTACGCGCCCTGTCCGTCCTTCTTGTCGAACTTGCCGCCCGTATGCAGCCGCGTGAACACGAGATCGATCGTGGGGACCTTCTCCTCCGGATGAAGCCCTACGGGAATGCCGCGGCCGTCGTCGACGACCGACACCGAGTGGTCCGCATGCACGCGGACGTCGATGCGCGTCGCGTACCCGGCCAGCGCCTCGTCGGCCGCATTGTCGATCACTTCCTGCACGATGTGCGTCGGGTCCGTCGTGCGCGTATACATGCCCGGCCGTTCCTTGACCGGCTGCAGTCCCTTCAGCACGCGAATGGACGCTTCCTCGTATCTGCCCTTGGCCAACTCCCGTTCCTTTCCGACGCTTCGGCCCGGCAAGCATAAGCCATCGGGCGCCGAGCATCCTCGCGTTACAAGCTTGTGGCCAATCGTTCTTTCGCGTGCGGCCGCCGACCCTCATATTTCAAGGATGTCGGCGCGAGCCGGGCTCCCCCGGCGCGCTTACCGAATCGAAGCCATGGCCAAAATTCTCGTCATCCACGAAAACGACGCCTGGGTCGAGCCGCTGCGCGCGGCGTTCGCCGAGCAAGGCCTTCCGTACGAGGAATGGTTCCTGAGCGAAGGCGTGCTCGACCTCACGCAGGCGCCGCCGGAGGGCGTCTTCTACAATCGGATGAGCGCGTCGTCGCACACGCGCGACCATCGCTACGCCGCGGAGCTTACCGGCGGCGTGCTCGCCTGGCTCGAGTCGCACGGACGGCGCGTGGTGAACGACAGTCGTGCGCTTGCGCTCGAGATTTCGAAGGTCGCGCAATACGAGGCGCTGCGAAAGCACGGCATCCGCACGCCGCGCACGATCGCGGCGGTCGGACGCGAGCATGTCATCGCTGCAGCACGCAAGCTGCCGCCGCCGTTCATCACCAAGCACAACCGCGCCGGCAAGGGCCTCGGCGTCAAGCTGTTCCACAGCGTCGACGCGCTCGAAGCGCACGTGCGAAGCGATGCATTCGAGGATTCCGTCGACGGCATGACGCTGATCCAGGAATACATTCGCGCTGAGGACGCGACGATCACTCGCGTCGAATTCATCGGCGGCCAGTTTCTTTACGCGGTGCGCGTCGACACGTCACTCGGCTTCGAACTGTGTCCCGCCGATGTCTGCCAGGTGGGCGACGCGTTCTGTCCGGTCGGCGAAACGGCGCCAGTCGCTGCCGCGCCACGTTTTCGCATCGTCGACGGTTTCGATCATCCGATCGTCGACCGCTATCGCCGGTTCCTCATTGCGAACGGCATCGGCATCGCCGGCATCGAGTTCATCGTCGATGCCGCCGGCGAGCTCTACACGTACGACGTCAACACCAACACGAACTACAACAGTGCCGCGGAAGCCGAGGCCGGCAAATACGCAATGCGCGCGATCGCCGCGTATCTCGGCCGTGAGCTCGAACGGCTGTATCCGGCGAGGACCGCCGCGCGCGCAGCGGCAAAGCAAGCGAATGTAGCCGCCGATTGACGGTTCGAAAAGCCGCCGTAAACGGCCGCTGTTCGCCGTTACCGTCCAGCCCGAGACCGGAAATAATGGCTTCGTCCCAAAAAGGGCATGACGGAAGGGATCCACATGAAATGCCTTGTCGCCGCTGCGGCTGCGCTCGCGCTTTGCACACCGTTGACTGTCACCGCCACGTCGCAACGCACGTTCGTTGCGAGCGGCGGCTCCGATGCGAATCCCTGCTCGCTCGCGCTACCGTGCCGCAGCTTCGGCGCCGCAATTGCGCAGACCAGTACGGGGGGCGAAGTGGTCGTGCTCGACTCGGCGGGCTACGGACAGATCGCGTCGATCACGCAGTCGATTGCGATCGTCGCGCCCGAGGGCGTGTACGCCGGCATTTCCGTGATGGCGGGCGATGGCGTCACGATCAACGGTGCTGGCATTCAAGTCGTTCTGCGGGGGCTTACGCTCAACGGCCAGGGCGGCGGCCACGGCATCGCGATCACCAATGCCGACAGCGTTTACGTCGATCGCTGCGTGATCGCGAACACGTATGGCAGCGGCATCTACCAGCTTGCGGGCAAGCTCTACGTCAACGACACGATCATCCGCGGCAACGGCGTCTACGGCGTGTACGTCCAGGGTCCGGCGAAGGCCCAGCTCGATCGCGTGCGACTGGAAGCCAACGGCTCGGGACTGGTTGCATGGAACGGGGCGCAGGTCTGGCTGCATGACAGCCTATCGATCGGACATGGCAATCGCGGTGTCTTTTCGTATGTCAGCAGCGGAAGCACGACTTCGGTGATCATCAGGCGGTCGCTGGTCGCCCAGAACTGGGTCGGTGTCGAGGTTCAGTCCGCGGGCTCTGGTCTTACGGCACAGGCCGACGTCACCGACAGCGAGATAAGCGGCAGCGCGCAGTTCGGCGTGTACGTCTATCAATCCAGCGGCGGCATCGCTACGATCGCCATGGCTCGCACGAACGTCGCGACGAACGCGATCGGCATCGACCTCGCCGCAGGCGGCACCAGCGCGACGCTCGACGATACGCTGATCACCCAGAACACGACCGGCGTATTTTCGGTCGCCGGCAGCACGGTCTACAGCCGCATGAACAACACGATCCGGGACAATACGACCGCGACGTCGGGTGCCTCCGCGGGTGCGCCGACGAGCGTTGTCGCGTATTGAGCCGTTCCAGTCGTATTGCACCGCGGGCACGGCAGCGGCGCAGGAATCAATCCGGAGACGGTTACCCGGCGCTGTTGATGGTGTCGAAGACGTAGACCTGGTAACCATCGCGAAGCGAACGCAGCAGCGTATCCAGCAGCCACCGCGGAATCGCAATCGAGCCGAACTCGACGGCGCTGCCGGGTATCGAACGTTTATCGACCAGCCGGTATCCCGTCGACTGCACGAGCGCGGCGGGCTCATCGACCAATTCGGCGAAATTGCCGCCCAGCTCCATGATGCGTTCGCGTAGTCCGCGGCTGTAACGGCGTGCAAAGGTGCGAGTCGTCAGGTCGCATACGAGCGTGTGATCGGGGAATAGTTGCCGCAAGCTGCGCAACGTCAAGCGCAACTGATCGGGCTGCAGGTACATGCTGACCCCTTCCATGACGACGACAGGGGCGATGGCGCCGCGCAGGCTTTGGAGCCTGTCCACCAGACGGTCACGCGCAAAATCGATTGCTACCCGCCGCAGCGGATTGGGTGCTTGCGCCGCGGGCAACTTCCGCTGCTTCAGCGCGATCAACACCGGGTGATCGAGCTCGAGCCACTCGCCGCCGGTCAGCCGGAACGCGCGCGTGTCGAAGCCCGCACCGAGCAGCACGATGCGACGGTCCGGTCGAGCGTGTATCCGCTTGCGAAGGATGTCATCGATGACGCGATGCCGCGCCACATTTGACGCATTCGCAGCGCGGAAACCCTTGAAACGCTCGAACACCGCTCGCGCTTCGGCGTCCATGAAACGCTGCGCCAGATGATCGCCGCACACCGGGTGCGCGCTTTGCGCGTCCTCCATGCGCACGCCGCAACAGTAGTAGGCCATCTTCGCAATGGGATCCATGCGGGATTTTGGACGGACGGGGACCATTACGCCGTTTCGACTGTGCAATGGGGGTTCACGCCTTGCCGGTCGCTCGCCTATACCGTCTTGCCCCCGGAGCGCGGGACACGCTGAAAGTTGTCGGGACACGTGGCATTATTCGCGCACTCGGGCTCAGCGTTTGGGGCGAGGCCGGCATAAAGGTACAGGTTCGATGATCCAACTGTTCGGCGGACGCGTAACGGTCGCCAAGGCCGCGCTCGCGCTCGTGGTATTCGCGGCGTTGCTCGGAGCGCTCGCCTGGCTGCTGGGCTGGGTTCGAAGCGAAGCCGCGCTGCTCTCCGTCGTGCTGTTCGTGACCGTCGCACTCGTCGGCGCCATCCTGCTGCAGCGTCAGGCGATCCAACGCAATACGGCGATCGCCGCGTTGCGCAACGCCGAGGCGAGAGTCAGTCAGATCGTCGACGCGGCGATGGACCCGATCATCAGCGTCGACTCCGCGCAACGGATCGTGCTCTTCAACGCCGCGGCCGAGCGGGTGTTCCAGTGGCCGCGCAATGCGATTCTCGGGCAGCGACTCGACATGCTGATTCCCGAGCGCTTCCGGGCGAACCACGCGAAGCACATCGAGCGGTTCGGCGAGACCGGGCAGACGACACGGCGCATGGGCGGCCAGAGCATCGTGCTGATGGGGCTGCGCGCGAACGGCGACGAGTTCCCGATCGATGCGTCGATCTCGCATCACCGGGAAGGCGGGCAGACTTTCTACACGGTCATCCTGCGCGACGTCACCGAGCGCGTGCGCGCCGAAACGCTGCTTGCGCGAAGCGAAGCGCGCCTGCGCGGCATCCTGGATTCCGCGATGGACGCGATCATCACCGTGGACGAGCGCCAGCACATCGTTCTGTTCAACGCCGCGGCGGAGAAGATGTTCGGATGCCCGCAAGCCGAAGCGATCGGCGCGCCGTTGACGTGGTTCCTGCCCGAGCGATTCCGCGCGGGCCACGCCGATCACATTCGACGCTTCGGCGAGACAGGCGTCAGCTCCCGGCGAATGGGTGGCCTTCGCGTCGTGACCGGCCTCTCCCGCGACGGATGCGAGTTTCCGATCGATGCATCGATCTCGCAGCTCGTGGACGCCGGCACGAGGTACTACACGGTGATCCTGCGCGACGTGACGGAGCGCGTGCGTGCCGAAGAGGCGCTGCGCTTGTCGAAGCAGGAGCTCCAATACCTCGCCTCCGCATCGCACGCAGCGCGCGAACAGGAGCAAAGCCGCATCGCCCGGGAGCTGCACGACGAGCTCGGCCAGGCGCTCACAGCGCTCAAGATGATGGTGGCTTGGGTCGACCAGAAGATCGGGCGCAAGGACATCGAATTGACCGGCAAGCTCGATCGAATGGCGAAGTTGATCGACAACACGCTGGAAGCCACGCGCCGCATTTCCTCCGAGCTGCGGCCGCTGATCCTCGATGACCTCGGACTGATCCCGGCGCTGGAGTCGGTGATCGAGGGCTTCGTCGACCGCACCGGCGTCGTGTGCGATTTCAGCGTCGACGGCGAGCTCGAGCTCGACGACGCCCGCAAGAGCGCCGTGTTTCGGATCGTGCAGGAGGCGTTGACGAACGTCGCACGCCACGCGAAGGCGACACAGGTCGAAGTGCGCATCGCGCATCGCGACAGCATCATCTCGATCGACGTGCGCGACAACGGCGTCGGCTTCAACCTGCCCGACGAACGATCACGGTATTCGCGCGGCCTGCTCGGCATGCGCGAGCGAGCCTATCTGCTCGGCGGGACTTTCTCGATCAACAGCGCTCCCGGCAAGGGCACGAGCCTCGAGGTTCGCATCCCCGTCGGCGAGGCGATCGGCACATCATGATCCGCGTCGTCATCGCCGACGATCACACGATCGTACGCGAAGGACTGAGGCAACTGTTGACGGCGGCCGGCGACCTCGAGGTCGTCGCCGAGGCAGTCGACGGCCACGAAGTGCTCGCCTGCGCGCGAAGCGTCGACTTCGACGTGCTCGTGCTCGACATGTCGATGCCGGGCAAATCCGGCATGGAGTTGATCCGCCAACTCAAGACGGAGAAGCCGAAGCTTCGGATCGTCGTGCTGACGATGCATCAGGAAAGCCAGTACGCGGTGCGCGCGATCAAGGCCGGCGCTTCCGGTTATCTCACCAAGGACAGCGCCTCGGCGCAGCTTGTGAATGCGATCCGCAAGGTAGCGGGCGGAGGCGCGTTCATCAGCGCCGAGGTCGCCGAGCAACTCGCGAGGCAGGCCCAGGGCGCCGGCGACCGCGCGCCGCATGAAGCGCTGTCCGATCGCGAATTCCAGGTGCTGCGACTCCTGGTAGCAGGTGTATCGCTCACCGAGATCGGCGAGCAACTGCACCTGTCGGTGAAGACGATCAGCACGCACAAGTCGCGCATTCTCGAGAAATTGGGGCTCGCCAACCAGGCGGAATTGATTCGCTACGCGATCGCGCACGGGCTCGCCGAGCCGCTCGATCGCAGCTGATTCGCCGGCGCGTTAGGAATTTTCCTACCCCTGCGCCAGGGCGTTTCCTAGCACCCGATTCAGCCGCCGACTAGCGGTCGCCGCGGCGCTTGCCGATCGTCGACGCCATCGCTCACGGGCATAGTGGGCGCCATGGATCACGCAACGAACACCACGGTTTTCATCGTCGAGGACTCCCCGATCGTTCGCGACGCGCTCGCCGACTTGCTCGAGGGCGTGGAAGACTTGACGGTCGTCGGCAGCGCCGAAGACGCCCCCAGCGCCATCTCCGCGATTTCGCGATGCCGGCCCGACTACGTCGTGCTCGACTACCAGCTCGTCGGCAGCACCGCCGTCGACGTTCTGCGTGCGTTGCACCCGACGATGCCCGACGTCGTATTCATCGTGCTTACCAATCATGTAGTCGCGCAGTACCGGCGCGTGTGTATGGACGCAGGCGCGAGCTGGTTTCTCGACAAGACGCGTGAATTCGCAAAAGTAAAAGACATCATCGCGCAGCTGCGCGAGCCCTCATGAACGACCTGTACTACGGAGAACGCCCATGATCGCCGCCAACGCCCTTCGCTCCTCGAACCCGGTCCCCGCCGCCGAGCGCACGCCCGCTTCCGCCAATGTCGTCGCGTTGAATCCGCCGAAGCGCTCGCGCCAGCGCGTGCGCCGCGGCGAAACGCTGTACGGCGTCGGCGATCCGTTCCGCTCGCTCTACGTTGTGCGCGTCGGCGTCCTCAAGAGCTTCACCGTTTCCGACGACGGACTGGCGCAGGTCACCGGTTTCCTGATGGTCGGCGACGTCATCGGCATGGACGGCATCGACACGGGATGCCACCAGAATGAAGTCGTCGCGCTCGAAGACGCCGAAGTGTTCGTCGTGCCCTTCTCGCAGTGCGAACAGTGGTCGCAGGAGTCCGCGCACGGTCAGCGGCTGATGATGCGCACGCTGGCGCGCGAGATCGTGCGCAGTCAGGAGCTCATGATGGTGCTCGGGTCGTTGCGCGCAGAGCAGAGGCTCGCAACGTTCCTGCTCGACATCTCGGATCGCTACGGTCGCCTCGGCTATTCGCGCTCGGAGTTCGTGCTTCGCATGACGCGAAACGACATCGGCAGCTATCTCGGCCTGAAGCTCGAGACCGTCAGCCGGTTGCTGTCACGCTTCCAGCAGGAAGGCCTCATCCAGGTCCAAGGCAAGTCGATTGCGCTGCTCGACTTCCCGGCCTTGTGGCAACTGAGCGGGCTTTCGCCGAATCGTCAGCGGCCGGCTGCTGATCCCATTCTCGATCGCGAAGGCGAATTGCTGGTTGCTTGAGCATTGACCGAATCCGCCACGACACTTTACCGAAAGGCACGCGATGGATGCGAATGTCTCCGAACGGCTCCTGAAGAAAGCGCCATTCCGCGGGCAACGCCGGTCGCTGCGCCGTGCGTCTCGTCACGACGGAGATCGTCGCCGGCACACGTTCTGGGGCGCGTCCGAGCTTTCGTGCAGAAGGTGGGCGCGTCCACGTCGCGGAACCGGGGGCGATCGCGCACTGATTGCCCGATCGACGACGCACCGCAGCGGTGGTCGACGCACGATTTGGTGAGTCACACATGGCCGGCACAGTCATGCGCGCCGGCTTGTCGATCGCTTACGGAACCGAAATGATCGCCGCCTGAGCCTACGGCAAGTTCGTTTTCATCGCCTGATGATTGTGGGCTAGCGAATTCTGCGAAACCGGGGCTCGCGCATTCGCGCCACCCCGCATTTGCGCGCGCAGGGTACCTAAGCACTCGCGTGCCTTGCATATCCCTGCGTCGTGAACCACCATGTGCGTCATCTGATTCGACGCGCGATGCGCTCCATACGCGGAGCCGCATCGCGCGCAAAGAGGGTGCTCACGTGGCCGACTTTTCCGCAACTGCGCTGCCGCTCGATCTCGACGGAATCCAGACGTCGCTCGACGTCCTCCAAGCGCGGGCGGCCGATCTGTGGGCGGTGATCGGCGTCGAAACGAGCGGCTGCGGATTTTTGCCCGACCGTCGCGTCAAGATCCTCTACGAGCGACACGTCTTCAGCCGATTGACGCATCGTCGCTTCGACGCGAAGTACCCCTCCATCAGCAACCCGACGCCCGGCGGTTACGGCGCCGGCGGCGCGCCGCAGTACGACCGGCTCGCGCTCGCGATCGCGCGCAATCGCAAGGCCGCGCTGCAGAGCTGCTCGTGGGGCGTCGGCCAAGTGATGGGCTACAACGCCGAGCACGTCGGATTCGCCGATGTCGAGGATATGGTGGCGAGGATGGGCGACTCGGAGAACACGCAGCTCGAGGCGATGGCGCGGTTCATCACGGCAAACGGGCTCGACGGCGCGTTGCGCACGCATGATTGGCCGCGCTTCGCCGCCGGATACAACGGTCCCAACTATCGCATCAACAATTACGACACTCGCCTGGCGGCGGTCCACGCGCAGCTGAGCCGCGGCACGCTGCCCGATCTGCGCGTGCGCGCCGCTCAGGTATTTCTGACCTTTCTCGACTACGACCCGCACGGCGTCGATGGCGTCATGGGACGGTTGACGCGCGCCGCGATGAATGACTACCAGGCCGACAAGGCGATGCCGCTGACGGACTTCGTCGACGACGCGACGTTCGGGGCGCTGCGCGAGGATTGCAGAATTCCGTAGCCCGATTTGCTCCGGGCGGGCCGCCCTTTCCCATACTTTGGGCCATCGCAATCACGCGATGATCAAACGCCAAAGGGACGTCTCATGACCAAAGTCACGCCGTCGTTGATCGGCTGCACATCGCTACTCGCGGTTGGTCTTGGCATCGCGCCCGCACACGCATTGAACACGCGCTCTTTCATCTCGGCCGACGGGAGCGACACCAATAGTTGCGCCCGCACGGCGCCGTGTCGGACGCTGCAAGTGGCGCACAACAGCACGATTGCCGGCGGCGAGATCAATATGCTCGATCCGGCCGGTTACGGTGCGGTGACGATCACCAAATCGATCAGCATCGTGAACGATGGCGTCGGGTCGGCTGGCGTTCTGGTGCCTCCGGGCGGCACGGGCATCACGATCAATGCAGGCGTCAATGACAGGATCAACCTGCGCGGCTTGATCATCGAGGGCGCCGGGACCGGCTCCACGGGAATTCATTTCGTTTCCGGCAAATCGTTGACGATTGGCAAATGCATCGTGCGCAATCTCGCAAACAGCGGTATCGCAATCTCGCCGAGCACGCCGAACGTTTTTAGCGATGTTGTTGTGACGGATACGATATTGGCCGACACCGGGGGCCACGGGATCTACATTCAGCCAAGCGGCAACGTCGGCGTGACTGCAGTCTTCAACCGAGTCGAGGCATACAGCAATGCGCAAGATGGTATTGGGGCGTACGCCAATCTTATGCCGGACGGCTACGGCGTCCTTGTCACAGTGGAAAGCAGTGTGGCCGCAAACAACGGCGTCGGATTTAGAGCCTTCACCACGTCGGGCAAGGGGCCGCCGTGTTGAACGCGTCACGCTCACTATACCTACAGGGACAACACCCTGGTTGGGGGGAACGGAACCCTCACCCCAACTTCGAAATTCTAGCGATTTGACCCTGCCAGCGAAATTCTGACCGCCTGCTTCTTGAGGACAGCTCGCCTTTGACGAGCCGAACACGACGATGTCGCAGTGAGATGAACGACGAAGAGACGCCAAGCCTGCACGAAACAATATCGACGTTCGGAACACGCACTGCGCGAAGCAGACACCGACGAAATCTGTTGCGGCTTGTGCGGCCGCGATGACAGGCGCGGCATTCCTTGTAATCGGACTCATTCGCATAGTTTGCTATTCTTGCCTAACAGGCCTATACGCTTGAGCTACGCGCGTCAAGCGACCGCCGGATCTGACGCGTTTCCCCGACAGATAGTCGCATTGCGGCACGCCGAGGCTTCGCGTTCACGCGCGAGCATGTCCGGTGGGACAAGACCAACGAGGGAGAAATCACCCATGAACCGAATGTTCAAGGCAAGTCTCAATCTTATTGCAATCGCGCTCGTGGCGTTGATGTTCGGCGCAACGGCCTCGGCGGGCCAACCCCGCAACGCACCTTCCTCTTTCGGCCTTCCTTGACACCCAGGGATCACAGGCAATCTACATTCCCCCTGTCCCGGATTACTGGGGATGGGTAGCGCCACCTCCCGGAGTCAAGACACCCGCGCCGTTCTCGAGCTACATCGGAGGCAACAGCGCTTCGTGCGACTACGCTGGGCTCGCGAACGAGTGGCTCGTCGACAATGGTTACCCGGACCTCGGCACCTCATTCTCCGGTTCGGTCACCGAGCGGCCACTGAGCGATGGCCGCATTCTGGTGCAGGTCGAGTTGCACACTGCGAATGCGCTCACCTTCGGGATGAGAATCGTGACCGGTGACTTCGCGAGCGATCCGCTGATCTTCGGTGCCCGAGCGCAGGACGTGCTCGCGGGGGCGACTCCCGGCATCGGCGAGTGCCATGCTTCGTTCGCCTGGAAGCAGTACCCCGGTCCGCTGCTCGATTACAACCACGCGGGGGACTTTCCGGGCGTTCCGGGCTTCGAGTATGTGAATCTCTCGTTCCGCGCCAATGCGACAGGCCCGCTCACGGCCCTCGCCGGCTTCGGGCCGGACGGGACGCCGGGTCGCCTGATCATTTCGCAGACCGGCTTCTTCCGCACCACATTCATGGGTGCGACGGCCGACGCCTTCCCGGCCGAGTTCGTCGAGGTCCGCGCTACAGGCGAGTAAACCATGTACCGCCGTCGGCCCGCGCCGGCGGCGGGGTCGTCTCCAACTAGCCCCCGCGCGGTGCGCGGACGCTGACATGCGGGGCAAGGTCCAACGGACGGCTTGAAGCGCGAGGCCGGCGCGAATTCGGACCGCTAACGCGCTCGCGCCGTCCCGGCCATGTCGCTATTAGTCGGCTGCGCTGCGTCCGCTGTCGGGCCGATGTAGCTACGGTTCGCCAAAGTACCGCCGAACGTCGTCAATCGTGCGCACGCTCGGGTCGATCAGCGCCATATCGTCGTCCGCCATATGCACGCGCATTGCGTAATCGACAACGACCGGCTGCCGGCGAAGGTAGCCCCATTCGCCCAATTTGTCCTCATACAGCTCCGGGTCCGGATAGTTTTCCGGATGCGCGTCGCTGCTAATGAACGCGCGAAATTCCTCGGACGACATGATTCGCACGGCAGGCATGACGAGCGCGATGCCGAACGGGAAACAGGCGAGGACCGGGCAGAGTTCGGGGTAGAAGCGTTGCCAACCTTCGCGCCATACTCGCGCTTCCTCGCGATTGGCGCGCGCGCCGGCGCGCAAGCGACGCAAGCGAGGAATCTTTATCGCGATGCTGCCGCAAACGATCGTACGCCGCTGGCTTCCCCGAAAAAGGCCGAACATAGCGGCCTGCATTCTAGCGGACCATTGCGCCGATTCCGCCCGCTACGGCGCTCGCCGCCACGTCCGGGTATGTCGGAATCAACCGCGCAGTTTGCGCGCGCTGTCATGCGTTCTGGTGTGGGCATCGCGATAGGCTTCTTCAGGGCGCATAACCCAGTACATAAAACTCCCGGGCGAATACCAGTCGCTCGGTCACGCCGGGCCGCGTCACCTGGCCGATCGGCGTGCTGTCAGTGACGTTGAAGTCGCCGAAGTGGCGCTCGTATTCGCGCACCATGAGGCGGCGCCGCGCCCCCTCGGGTGTGGGCGGCACGATCATGCGGCCGGTGAACAATAGATCGTTGCGAAGCAGGTAGAGGTTGTGCAAGCCGGCTTCGAAGATCTCGGGCTGGATGCGCAATGCAAACGCCGTCGCGCGCTCTTCTGCGGCGAGGGGCGCCGCGACGCGTTCATCCTGCCGCAGAAGTCGATGCGCGACGAGAGGCGCGGTCTGGCCGGGTTCGGCGTCGCCGCTGAGCGGCGTGATGTCGGTGACGTCCACCCAATCCAGATCGGTTTCGAGCGTGCTGCTTTTTTGCTGCACGACCATCTCGATGCGGTTGCGGCCCCGGTCGTAGCCCAGCAGCGGGCTGAAGGCATCCGCGAAGCCTTGCGCGACATCCAGGCGCCCTGTGAATTCGCCGCGGCCCGAGGCAGACCCCAAGTCCGGCGCGGCGCCGTACACCTGCAGCGTCACGAGATTGCGCTCGGCATGGTTGAGGTGAAGCTCGCGTGTGGGCAACAGTTGCGCGTATTGCGTGTGCACCACTTCCGAAAGCGCGCAACCGCCGACCGCGTAGGGTTGCACGCGCACGAGGGCGAGCCGCACGAAGGGGTTGTAGCTCGCGCCCGCGTCGATCTCGAGATCGGCGTACCAGAGGCGGCGTTGGAAGTCGTAGTGAACGCGATGGGCAGCAACGTCCATGCTGCGCTTCGCCTCCGGCAACTCGAAGCTGTAGGTCGCCACGCGCGCAGCGAACGCGCTTGCATGCATCACCTTGCGCGGCAGCTCGCTCGCGAGGATCGGGTCCTGTCCCCACTGCGAGACGTAGCCGATCAGCTCGTCCGGCAGATTTTCGAAGGGCTGCTCGCCGGGCGTCGAAGACCCCACCACAACGCCCAGCAACTCGCCTTCGCCGCTCGAAAACCATGGCCGCTCCAGATACACGCGCAGGCCATTGCCGCGGCGAATGCTGACGATGCCTGTTCCGCTGCGCTGCTCTTCCCAACGAAACGTCGGCACCGCATAGGCGATCCTGGGTGCGGCCGGACGGCGGCTGCACGGCACGATGATGCCGGGCTGCGGCGGTTGCGCGTTGGGCAAAAGTGGCGCGCCGAGCTCCGCATCCGAGGGTTCGGGCGCGGGCGCCACCTCCGGGTCGGGATATTGGCTGTCATACGTCGCCGGCAGCGTGAGCGAGTGGCCCTCGAACACGGGTCCGATGCGCACCAGGTTTTCCGGCACGGCGGTGATGCTGGTGGGCAGATATTCGCGAAAGCGCGTCGTGGCGCGAAGGCAGTAGCGGACCAGCCGGAACTTGTGGTCACCAAATTCGTGGCGGATGTGCGAGTGGGCGGCTTCCGCACTGCCGCTTCCGAGATCTTCGAAGGAGATCCCGCTCCACGGCTCCTGGCTGCGCAGCGGCGGTGACGCGATCGCCACCTCCGGGAGCTGCGCGGTGAAGCGGCGGCGCACGGGCGCGGGCTGCGCCGGATCGTCCAGCCACTCCCTCCATTCCGCCAGCACTTCCAGCTTGGCGGTTGAGCGCGCGTGATAGCGCACTGGCGTGCGGCGGATCTCGCACCACGTCTGTCCGGTATTGCGAAAGATGTGCAGGCGCTCGAACAGCGGCGCGCAAACCGGCTGTTGAGTTGCATGCGCGAGAGTGAGCGGCCGGTCGGGGGTGACCATCCAATGCGAGCCCAGCACGCTCTGGATGGCAACCTTGAGCGGTGTGGCGGCCAATTGCGGGATGGCGAGGTGATCGACGAAGGACGGCCGCAACGCGCTCGAGTAGCGCGTGTGGGCGATCTCGCCCTTGCGCAGAAACACGGTCAGCACGCGTTCGTGCCCGCCCTTCCACTTGGGCAATCGCACCGGCAACTCGGCGCCCGGCGTGCAGCCGTCGAACCCGGCCTCATCTGGATGTTCGACAATCGTCAGGCGAAAACCCTGCAGCGCGGGCCAGTTGCCGGCCAGCGGCACGATCAGCACGTACTCTTCGGTGTTGGGGATGCGCACCGCGCGCACACCGTCGGTGGCGTCGATCACGGCGTCGGTGTACACGCCCGGTACGCCGCGCAGCGCGACGGCCGCGGCCAGCGGGTCAGGCAGATAAGGAGTGACGAGGCTCGGCTCCGAGTGGATCAGGTATTCGCCCGCCAGCAAGCGAAAGCCTTCGGGGGGTTTGTCGGCCAGATCACGCTCCGGAGAGGGCGGCACTGCTCCTTCCTTGGGCGGCGTGACGATGTGTACGCTTGCGCCGCCGTCGTAGAGCGTGCCGGCTTCCCGCTCGCTGATCAGCGTGTAGGCGTCGGCAATCTCGTTGGGCGTGGCCCCGGGACCGAACGCATCTTCGAAAGCACCGTGCTGCTCGGCCATGAGCTGGCTGGTCTTGGGCGGAACGAAGTGCCGGTCATTTTCTTCGGTGTAGGCGAAGCCGCTGTCGGTGGGAACGTTGCTGGCATAGGGCTCTTCGCTCAGGTATTCGTGCGTGGTCTGTTCGTAGTTGCTGCGAATCACCATGCGCTCCAGCGATTCGCCCTCGGAGACGCGGCCGCGAAGCGACAGCACCGGCGCATCCAGTGGCTCGTAGCGCAAATAGGCGATCGGCTCGCTCGCTTCCTCCAGCTTGTCGATGCCGGGGTCGTCGAACTGCAGGCTGTTGCCGGCGAGATCGACAGTCCGCCCGCGCAATCGGTAGGCAAAGCTGAAGCGCAGACGCGGGAGACTGCCCGGCGCGGCGCGTACGGCGCGAGTGATGGGTGTGCCGTCGGCGTGCGTGTCGGCCGCAGTTTGTTCGTCGACCTTTTCTTCCTGGATCAGCCCGACCTTGGCGCGCTCGCCGGCGGGTGTGCTGCTGTCGGGGTACGGGCGGATACGGCGGCCGGGGCGTGGCGCGACCAGGCTCCACCCCGTCCACTTCATCACCGACTCGTGCAGGTAGTGGTCCTGAGTGGCGCCGGGTGGGAGCTCCTCCGGTGGCTTGGTGGTGGTCGACGCGCCCGAGATATAGCCCTCGTCCTTCGCCGGCGGCAGATCGGGTCCATCGCCATCGACCCAGCCGTATTCGGCCACGCGCTTGCAGAGCGAATGCCAGACACCGACCGATTCGGTGAACACGTCGACGCGATAGCCACGCAGGACGTCCTCGGCAAAGAAGACGATGTTGTCGGCCTTGCCTTGGTTGGCGGCGTCGTTCTTCAGGCTCGACGCAATGGTGTCGTCGGCTACGTTGCCGGCGCGCCCATGCTCCACGAGCGTGATGCCGCTGGAGCGAAGTGCTGCCACCGTCTCGCCCTCGCTCGTCGTGTAGGTCAGCTCTCCCGGCTTGTCGAGCGTGTCGGGGTCGAGCGGATTGGAGACCTTGAACAGATGATCCTGCAGAGTCAGCGCGAAGCCGATTGTCTTGAGCGCAGCACCGTCCGGGTCTACGGCCGTGAGCGCAAAGCCGTGATCCTGCGCTTTGACCTCGGTCGCTTCATTGCCGATGGCTCGCGCGCCCGAAAGACGCAACAAGCCCGCACGGTGACGTGGGGTCCGCGTGTCGCAGGTGAAGCGTCGCGGTGTGAGCCGGAAGGCGGTCGAAGGTCTGCTCTCTTCGGTGGCAATGCGAAAGTTGTGATCGTGCGTGACCTCGAGCCTCATCGTGCCCACGAGCAGACTTTGAGGCAGGCCCTGCGCCTGCTCGACGAGTACCTGCCCGCCGACCACCACGGCGTCGACCACCAAGCCGAGCGGACGCATCAACGCCGGCGCATCGGCAAAGCTCGCGGCGAGACGGTGGAAGTCGAACTCGGGCGCCTTGATCGCGGGGCTCGCCGCACCGGCTTGCGGCAGGGAATGGTAGGGGCGCTCGTTCTCGGGCCGTTCATAGAAGCGGTTGGCCTGGTAGAGCGCGTATTCGGGCTCCCCGGAAAAATAGCTGGTCGCGGCGCCCGAAAGCGTGCTCGGCAGCGCGCGGCGCAGCTTCCGCTCGCTGATGTAACTGCTGCTGTTGTCGCGCGGCTTGCCATCAATGCCCGTCACCGTCGCCGGGGCGAAGCCGTGATCGCTGAAGTACGCGTCGTTGAGACCGCTCTCGAGCTGCGTCGATCCGCCTTCCTTCTTGCGTCCGTCGGTGAACCAGCGGTTGATGCCGGTCTTGTTGCGTGCGGCATGACCGATGCCCATCTCGCCCAACATTCCCTGCAGCCGACTGCCGGGGCCGAACAGCGATGGGCGCTGCAGACCGTTGTGCTCGGCGAGCGCCCCGTAGTGACTGTGCAGATAGCTCACCACCGTGCGCACCGGGAAGGAGCGAAGGTTGTGTCGCGAGAGATCGTTATACACATAGCCCGCGACCGGCAAGTCCTCGGGGAACACGCGCTGCCAGAGACCGGAATCGAGCTCGCTAATGGGCTTCAAGTCGAACGCTTGCGCGCCCACTCTCAGCCGAAACCTGGAAGCGGCGACCAACTCGGGCCAATCCAGCAGGTCTGGAAAGGCCTTCAGCACCTGCTCGTCGGGCGCCTGCGGCGTGAGACGAAACGAAGGCACCAATGAAACGATCGGTTCGCCGTCGCGGGTGTAACCCTTCGGGAGCACCGTCCAGATTATCTTTTGCGTGGCCATCAGTGGCTTCCCTCTAGGAAGAGAGGTGTTGGCGTCTGCCGATCCCGCGCTGCGCTCAGGCGAAAGCCTCGCAGTAATCCCGCCAGGCGTATTGCGTCTGTGGTGTTAGCACCACGCCTTCCTCGGGGCCCATGAGAGCCGCAAAGGAGGGATCGCCGCTGGAGCCCGCAAACTTGCGCTCGCAGGAGATCGACACGCTGGCCGAGAAGAGCAACACGTGCACTTCGATGGTGAGGCTCGCGTGCCCGATGCACTTGCCTTCGTCGAAGATGTACGTAAGGTCCATGTACAGCTCGATGGACGCCGAGATCAGCCCCAGCACATCCACGTAGCCGCCGAGCCGGAAGTAACCCGTGAGCGAGGCCTTGTCCGGCTCCATCTTGAAATAGATGCCGGCCATGACGTGCACGCCGCCGCTCGCCACGCCAAAGTCGATCGCGATGGCTGCGCCGAATTCGAACGAGGCTTCCAGCTTCTGCACGCCGTGCGGGTCGATGGTGATGCCGAAGAAGCCGCCGCCGCCGAACAGCGAGACGATCAGATTGAACGGCGCTTCGCGCTGGCAGAAGTTGAACCGCACCGACAGCGGCTGGCCGATGAAGGGCACGGTGAAGCCCGCGCCCAGACTCAGATTGGTGAGGCTCATCACGCCCACCGCGAGGTTGGGCAGCGCCACCGAGAAGCTCGCATCGATGCCGTGCTCGTCCACCGTCAGCGCCGGCGGGTCGGAGAAGCCATCGAGCGGGATCAGGTCGCGCAACGCCTCCACGAACGAGAGCACGCCGATGAAGTGGATGCCCGAAAAGCCGACGTCGACGTTGGTCTTGAACGAGGAATCCGCGGTGAACTCGATCTTCTCGAAATCGAGCTGGATGAAGCCGGCATTGCCGAGCAGGATCAGATCGAAGTGGGTCAGCGCGCAGCGGACGTTGACGGTGGGCGCTCCGCCGCTCTTCTTCACCCGGGCCTCGACCGCCACCACGAAGCCCTTCGGATCGTTGGGTCGGAACAACGTGCCCAGCCCCGACAGCGGATGCCCCGATGCGGGCGGCCACGGGGCAAGCGTCGGCGTGAACGCGAAGCGCACGACGATTTCATCGCCGATCAACGCTTCGATGATCGGCAGCAGCTTGTCCACCGCGCTCAGCACCTCGCCGAGCGTGTCGATGAGCGTGAGCAGCGACTGCTTCACCGCGCCTTCGATGAGCTTGAAGGGTTTGAGTGCGTTGCCGAAGATTCCGAGCGACCCATTGAGCGCGGTGAGAAGCGGCCCGAGCGTGCCGTTTTCGATCAGCGTCTTGAGCTGCGCGGGCGGCACGAGCACAGGGTCGAGCTTGGCGATCACGTCCTGGGCGGACGTAAGCGCCGTAGGAATTTGCGCGAAGCCGGCGAGCAGCGCCTGCACCTGCTCGACGCGCCGCTGCACGAGCGCGATCTGCTGACGCACGACCTGGATCGTGGAGGCCGAAAGGCCGTCCGCACCGGGAACCTCGAGGGCGTTGTCGCGGTTGAACAGCGCAGTGGCGAACGCGTCCAGCGCGTTGACCACAGGGTCGATCGCCGCCTGCAGTTGGACCGGATTGGCGAGCAGCGAATCGGCCGCCGATCCAAGCGCCGCAGCGACCGATGTGGCGGTCGTCACTACCGCCTGCGCCTGGGCGGCGATGGCGGAAGTGGTGGCGTCGAGCACCGCAAGCTGCTGGCTCACACCACCAAAGGCAGTCTTGATGGCCTGTTCGATGGCGGCTTTGGCCGCGTTCTTCACCAGGCGGGCAAGCGCTTCATCCACCTTGTTGAGCTGCCCCAGGTTGGAGAACAGCGCCTCGCCCTCCTGCAGGGCCTCGGTGACGAAGCTCGGCATCTCGCCGAAGCCATCCGGTCCGGCGATGGCCTTGACCAGCTCGCCGAGCGGAATGCAGCCGAACAAGAGCGGCGCGAGCTGGCCGAAGAAATCCATCGGCTTGAACTGCCCCGCCGCAACATCGGCGAGCTTGCCCGAGACCGGCCCCTTCTTGCGCGAGAGCCCTGTCGGCGCGAGGTTGGGCTGCACGAAGCCGCCGGATCGATTGCCGCAGCTCTTGAAGTCCAGCGCCTGCCCGCCCGTGTCGAGCTTGGCGTAGACCTCGCCGGCGCCATAGCCGGTGGGCAGCGCGAGGAAGCCCTCTTCGTAGCGAAGCACGTTATTGCCGGCGCCGCCGGTGAGCGCGCCGATGCTCGGCAGCCTCACGACGGTCTGGATGATGCTCGGACGCATCAGCGGGCTCGGGATCTTGCCCTCCAGCCCTTCGGTTTCGGCACCGACGATCATCTCCTCCACTTCGCTGGCGGTATCGCCGGGCTTGGCGGAGGGCGCGAGAGCGATTTTCTGCCGCTGCAGCGTGGTGGTACGCCACGCCTTGTGCGAAGCCTTGAGCCAGTCCTGCTGCGCGAGCTGGAAATTGACGAGCCCGCTGCCCTTGGCAGGATTGGCGAGCGCGTTGTCGATGAAGATGGCCGGCAGGTCGAAGGGGATCGGGTTGCCATCGAGATCAATCGCCACATACTTGAAGCGGAACGGTTCCGAGCCGCCGCCTGGCTTCGGGATCGAAGGCCAGAACATTGCCTGACCTTGACCGTTGATCTCGGTATCGATCGGGTCGGCGATGTCCGGCGTCACCTCGGTCAGCAGGCGCACGACGGGAAAGGGAAACGCGCGGTGGTAGTACAGCGGCGCGCCGCCGACCATCTTGAACAGCGTGGTTTCGGGAAACTCGCGCACCGGCTCGCGCACGATGAAAAACATCCGTTGCAGCACATACGCCGCATTGCCCGGCTGTTTTTTCAGAAAGAAGCGCTCGCTGATCTTGACCAGCGAAACACGATGGCCGAACGGCAGGCAATAGCCTTTGTAGATCACCCGTACGTAATGATCGCGGGCCTGCGCAGCGTGGTGCACCCATTGCTCGACCGAGAGTCCGTTGGGCACCTTCCAGTCGCCGCGAGCATCGAGCCAGCCGCCGATGCTCGAGAGCATCAGCCTCTGACAATTGACCGCCTCGTGCCGGCCGCCATGCAGCGCGAAATTGCCGGACAGATGCACGAGGTTGTAGCGGTCGCGGTCGTCGAGCGTCTGACGGAAGAGCTTGAAGGGCTTGGTGTCGGGGCCGATGGGCTGCGGCGTCGAATCCCAGTGGTCGGTGAAGATCGTGTGATCCGATTCCGGTCCGCCGCGCGCCCAGATGGCGCGGATCGGTTCGTCGAGCTGCTGGTGGATGCCGCTGCTCGCCTCGCCTTGCTCGGCCAGCCGCGTGTGCCAGAGGCTGGTATGGCCGGTGGCTGTCGAGTGCGCGGGTCGCTCGTCGTGGGCAAAGCGCGCATCGCCGTTGGGCGAGATCAGCAGGCGAAAAGGAAGCTCCAGCGCGGTTTCATTCGACGCCGGTTTCTTGGGCCGTGGCACGGTGAGATATGCGTAGCCGGGCCGCTGCGCAAGGTTGAGCGCGGCGAGCGAACTGCCGAGCGCGAGCGCCGCGGCCGTGGTCGGCAGGTATTGCGCTTCGACCTTTTTCGGTGCGGCCGCTGCCGCCCGTTCGACGTTCTGTGCGGGTGCCACCCGCTCGAAGGCGAGCGCGGGCTCCGGATAGGGCAAGTCGGCGCGACGCAGCAGCACGACGCTCGCCTGCGACCCGAGCCGGCGCGCCAACTGCTCGTTCCGCCGTGCGCTCGCAAGCACGGTCGTCTTGTCGCCAACGCTCAACTGCCGGTAGGCCTCGCGCACCTTTGCCGCACGCGCCTGGCGGTAAGGCGGCACGTCGGTTATGCGAAACGGCGGTTGGTAGCGGGCATTGGCGGTGACGTTGAGGTTGAGCGCACGGCAGGCCTCGAGGATGCCGGCGAGGGTGTAGCGCACCGGCCAGCATTTTGCCGCGCGCAACTGGGTTTCCTCGAAGCGGAACACGAGGCGGCTCGGATAGGCGATCCGCGTGCCGATTGGCGGCGGAGCGAGCGGTTCCAGCGGCGTCGGCGGAGTGGATGGCGGCGGCTGCGCGGTTTGCTCGTCGACGTGGCCGTCCTTTTCGGTGATCGTCGGAGCGGGAGCGGCTGCGAAAAACACGCGCTCGGCGATAGCCTGGGGCGCGAAGTGCAGGGTGATGTACGCCGCGCCGCGACCCGTGACGGCGAGCACGGCGGGTCCGTCGGGATCATCGGCGGAGATCTGCGCCTGCAGATTGCTGAATTCGAGGTGAAAAGAGAGCAGGTCTTCCGAGCGCACTACCCACTGGCCATGCCGGCGCAAAGGCTCGGGGATGAGCAGCTCGCCAAGACGCACGCCCTCAAGGAACTCCGGTCGCGAGGCCAGCTCCTGCAGGAACCTGGAGGTCGAGAGCTTGCGCTGCCGGGAGAGCCGCAGTGCCCGTGTGCCTTCGGGTTCGGAACGTCTGTCCGAAGCGGGTCTTTGCCCCTTGCCACGCGAATTACGGCGAGCCATGAGCTTCTCCCTTCATCGCTGCGGTGCCCGCCTGGTGCAAGCACGCTTTTTTCCCGGCGAAGCAGACACGGATTTCGAATGGCACTTCTCTCGCGCGCGAGTTGGTCAACCGCGATCGATTGCCACTCCTCGCGATATTCGAGTCCCGCCCGCTTGATCGGGAGATGCCGGAACAACCCGATGGATCACCTCCAACGCGGCCGAGCGCGACCGTGCATCGACGAAAGTATAAGTGAAACAGACGCGTGTTGTAGCATACGTACACGCATCACAGGCGGTCCAAGCGTGATGCCGTACAACTCACTCTGCAATTTCGGCTATCCGCGCGTGCCCGCCAGCGCAATCTATGTTACCGATTCGGGCGAACGTCGCTGGATGGTCGACGAGGCTGTCGATCTGGACGTTCCGGCGCTCGTGATCTCGCTCCTGGAGCAATTGCGCGCGCGACACCGAATCGTTCTCCGACAAGCTGCTGTCGGCACTGGTCATGAAATCAAGAGGGAATGAGCATCGTGCTGCACCCGTTGAACGCGCCGGACCAACCCCGCTTCCTTTCAGGTGATACGAAAGATCTTCACCACAAGCGGCGCGTCAACGATCACGTGTGGCGCGATGGCGTGGTAGCCGAGCGCGTGAACCCAGGCGTTGCCCGTGCGCAGCGTCAGCACGCTCTTGATCATCCCAGGTCCAAAATAGGTGAGCAGCACGAAAATCAGTGAAAGCACGGTGTCCCGCGGCGAATCGAATGCCGACCACCCTTCGACGATATGCGTCGCAGCGTAGGTAAGTCCACCCAGCAGTACGGTGCTGATCGCCGACCCCGTCAGCTTAAGGTAGCGGGGAAGCAAGATCGCATAGATCAAAACCATCGTCGGCAACACCGTCCCGATGAAGAAGACCGCGAAACTGAGCGGCGCGCCGACGAGCACCTGATGCGCGCTCAGGCTGAGGATGCTTTGGTCGAACAGGCTCAGTTCGAAAGCGGATTCGATCGCCGAGAGGATGAACATCAGCAGGGTGTCGTTTCGGCGGTTGGTTGAGCGAAGATTGAGCTCGATGTTTGTGTAGCGACGCCGGAAATAGAGGTAGGGTGCGACCGCGAAGACCAGGAAGTTGTAAAGCGCCCATATCCAGACCTCAGGAGGTTCTGGCGTCACGGTGCAGCCAAATACGGCGCCGGCAATGTGGAAGCTAAAGGGGCGGTAACCCAGCGCCGAACCGACGATCCAGCCGCCGACCTGACCGAGAGCCGCGTACGCGAGCACCAGGGTCGTCTCGCGCAAGGCGATGCGACGCTCCGGCGCGCGTGCGGCCATGTCGGGGATGGCGCGCTTGCGGGTTATCAGGAAGGCCAACACCATCAGCACGAAGATCTCGACCAATCCGACAGTTGGCGCAGCCATCTGCGAAGCGAAAGGCAGCCGCGCGACCGCGGGGCGATCGAAGGGCAGCGAGCCACGCGCAATCCATAGGACGACAACGTAGCCGACGATCCACAGGGCGAAGGCGGTTTGGACGCCGCGATGGCTGACAACGGATCGCAACACCGAGCCCAGCGACGGTGTGCCCGCGGCGTGCGTCGGCGGCGACTGTTCGCGAGCACTCATGGCCGGTCCTCCAAGAAACGTTGACCGGCGTCGCGTGGGCCGCAGGTCGCACGGAAACGAAGCCACACGAGTCACTTTGGCGCTGCCTTCAGTGCCGAAGCGCCCGAGCGCGCTTGCAGACCTCCTCGACGGTGAACCCGTATTCGTGCAACACCACTTCCCCTGGTGCAGAGGCGCCGAAGCGCTCGACGCTGAGCGCGTCACCCGCGTCGCCGACATAGCGGTGCCAACCCTGCGCCGCCCCCGCTTCGACTGCCAGCCGCGCGCGCACCGCGGGCGGTAACACGGCGTCGCGATCGGCTTGCGCGAGTGCGTCGAACAGCTCCCAGCTGGGCATCGAGACGCAGCGCACGGCGATACCTTCGGCACCCAAACGCTCCGCAGCGGCCACAATCAGCCCGACTTCCGCACCGCTCGCGATCAGGATCAGGTCGGGCTTGCCGTCGCGCGCATCGCATAGAACATAGGCTCCGCGGCGCAGGCCGTCAGCGGGCGCGTAGTGGCTGCGATCCAGCGTCGACACGTCCTGACGGCTCAAGACCAGCAGCACCGGACGATCTCGCGTCTCCAAGGCGACGCGCCACGCGACCGCGGTTTCGTTGGCATCGCCGGGGCGGATCACGGTCAGGTTCGGAATGGCGCGCAGCGCTGCCAACTGCTCCACGGGCTGATGCGTGGGGCCATCTTCGCCAAGCGCGATGCTGTCATGGGTGAACACATGGATGACGTGCAGGCCCATCAGCGCCGCCAACCGAACGGCCGGACGCATGTAGTCGGAGAAGATGAGGAAGGTCGACCCGTATGGCACGGTGCCTGCGTGTGCTGCCATGCCGTTGACGATCGCGCCCATCGCGTGTTCGCGCACGCCGAAATGCAGATTGCGCCCCGCGTAGCTCCAGCCGCCACGTTCGGAACCCTGAGTGTCGATGCCGTTACTCGCCGCGGGATTGAAATCGCCGAGTCCTTTGAGCGCGGTATGGGTCGAAGGGTCCAGATCCGCGGAGCCGCCCGTCAATGCGGGCACGCGCGGCGCGATGGCGTTCATCACCTTGCCCGAAGCCGCGCGCGTCGCCATTCCCTTGTCGTCGGCGGGAAACACCGGCATGTCCGCATCCCAGTCGCGCGGCAGCTCTCCGCTCAGCGATCGTCGCAGCTCCTGCGCGAGCTCCGGGAAAGCTTCCGCGTAAGCGCTCATTCGATCATCGCTCGTCGCTTCGTCGTGTGTACCGCGCGGCACCGCTTCGCGGAAATGCGCCAACGCCTCTTCGGGAATCAGAAACGGCGGCTCGGTGGGCCAGCCGAGGTTCTGCTTGGTCAGGCGCACCTCGTCCGCGCCCAGCGGCGATCCATGCGCCTCGAACGTGTCGTGCTTGTTCGGCGAGCCGAAGCCGATGTGTGTACGTACAAGAATCAGCGATGGTCGCGAGGCTTCCGCCCGCGCGGCGCGCAGCGCGGTGTCGATTGCGGCAAGGTCATTGCCGTCCGGCACCGACACGGTGTGCCAGCCGTAAGCTTCGAAGCGCCGCGCACGATCTTCCGAGAACGTGATGTCGGTGCCGGCGGCCAGCGTGACGCGGTTGTCGTCATACAGACAAGTCAACTTGCCGAGCCGCAAGTGGCCGGCCAGCGAAGCCGCCTCCGAAGCCACGCCCTCCATCAAGTCACCGTCGCTGACGATCGCGTAAGTGGCGTGATCGATCACCTCGAGTCCTGGACGGTTGTAGCGTGCCGCCAGTTGCGCTTCGGCCATCGCCATGCCGACCGTGTTGGCGAAGCCCTGCCCGAGCGGTCCCGTCGTGACCTCGACTCCAGGGGTATGTCCGCGCTCCGGATGTCCCGGCGCCCTGCTGCCGAACTGGCGAAACTGCTTGATGTCGTCCAGCGAAAGATCGTAGCCGGTGAGATGCAGCAGGCTGTAGAGCAGCATCGAACCGTGTCCGGCAGAAAGCACGAAGCGATCGCGATCGAACCAGCGCGGATTGCGCGGATTGTGCTTGAGCAGGCGCGTCCACAGCACGTACGCCATCGGCGCGGCGCCGAGAGGCATGCCCGGATGCCCGCTGTTCGCTTTCTGCACGGCGTCCACCGACAGAAAGCGCATCGTGTTGATGCATAGCTGATCGAGCTGATCCGACATCGTCACTCCTTGGGATACTTCAAAACACGTCGAGCGCCACACCGACGAACGCAACCCGCGTCAGCGTTACCGAAGCGCGCGATCGACGATGTCCTGCGCTTCTCGCACCAGGATGCGCAAATGGTCCACACCGCGGAAACTCTCGGCGTAGATCTTGTAGATGTCCTCGGTGCCGGACGGGCGCGCGGCGAACCATCCACTTGCGGCGATCACCTTGATGCCGCCGATCGGTGCGTTATTGCCCGGCGCGCGATCGAGCACCTCGTCAATCGGCTCGCCGGCTAGCTCGGTGATCTGCACCTGTTGCGGCGAGAGCTTCGCCAACTTGCGCTTCTGCTCAGGCGTCGCCGGCGCCTCGATCCGGTCGCCTGCCGGCGCACCGAGATCGCGGGTCAGATCACGATACAGCTCGGAGGGATCGCGGCGGCTGCGCGCGGTCATTTCCGCCGCAAGCAGTGCGGACACGATGCCATCCTTGTCGGTCGTCCACGCCGTGCCGTCAACGCGCAAAAAAGCAGCACCGGCGCTTTCTTCACAGCCGAAACCGAGCGAGCCGTCGAGCAGTCCGTCGACGAACCATTTGAAGCCGACCGGAACCTCGTAGAGTTTGCGACCCAACTTGGCCGTCACGCGGTCGATCATGGCGCTGCTGACCACGGTCTTGCCTACTGCCGCTGCCGGGTTCCAGCGGGCGCGGTTCCGATACAGGTAGTCGACCGCAACCGCCAGATAGTGGTTTGAAGGGATCAAGCCTTCGCCAGCAGTCACGATGCCATGGCGATCGTGATCGGTGTCGCAGGCGAACGCGATATCGTAGCTGTGCTTGAGGCCGATCAGGCGCTGCATCGCGTAAGCCGAGGATGGATCCATGCGAATGCGGCCGTCCCAGTCCAGGGTCATGAAACCGAACGTCGGATCGACTTCGTCGCTGACCACTGTCAGATCGAGCTTGTAGCGCTCGGCGATCCTGCCCCAGTAATGGACACCGGCGCCGCCCATGGGATCGACGCCCATGCGAATGCCGGAATCACGGATGGCATCGAGATCGATCACGCTGCCGAGGTCGTCGACATACGCGCTTAGAAAATCGTGCTCTCGCGTGGTCGCCGCGCATCGCGCCCGATCGAACGAAATGCGCCGCACATCTTTCAAGCCGCCTTCCAGCAGCGCGTTCGCTCTGGCTTCGATCCAGCCGGTGGCGTCGGTGTCGGCGGGGCCGCCGTTCGGCGGGTTGTATTTGAAGCCGCCGTTATCGGGCGGATTGTGCGAAGGCGTCACCACGATGCCGTCGGCGAGCCCGCTTTCGCGTCCGCGGTTGTAAACGAGAATAGCGTGCGACACCGCCGGCGTCGGCGTGAATGCACCGCCGTTCGCGCCGTCCTTTGCGATCAACGTTTCGATGCCGTTGGCGGCCAGTACTTCGAGCGCACTCTCGAAGGCCGGCACTGACAAAGCGTGCGTGTCGATGCCGATGAAGAGCGGCCCGTCGATACCATGTCCCCGGCGATAGAGACAGATCGCCTGGGTGATGGCGAGCACGTGCGCCTCGTTGAAGCTCTTGTCGAACGAAGTGCCGCGATGGCCGGATGTGCCGAAGGACACGCGCTGCGCCGGCACCGAGGGATCGGGCCGAAGGCCGTAATAGGCCGCGACGAGCTTCGCGACATCCACCAGCTGCGCGGCCTGCGCGGGCTGTCCGGCCAGCGGACTGATATGCGTGCTCACCGGCGTTACCGGCGCAATCCGCGGTAGCGCATTTCAGCCATGAATCGTGGCGCTAGCCGGCATGGGCAAGCGCCTCACTCTTTTCCGCGATGCGCGCCATCAGCTCCTGCCACGATTTCACAAACGCCTGCGCGCCGTCACGCTGCAACTGGATGGCGAGCGCGTCGATATCGATGCCGGCCTTCGCGAAGCTCGCCAGCTCCGTTTCGGCATCTCCGCTGTCTTCAGCCATCACGCCCTTGATCTCGCCGTGCTCGGCGAAGGCGCGCAGCGTCTTTTCGGGCATGGTATCGATGGTGTCGGGCGCCACCAGGGCTTCGACATATAGCGTGTCCGACGCCTTGGGATCCTTGGTTCCGGTGCTGGCCCAGAGCAGGCGCTGCGGACGTGCGCCGGCCGCGGCGAGCTTGCGCCAGCGGGGCGACGCGAGCAGCTCACGATACGCGCGGTAGGTGCGGCCGCCGATCGCGATGCCGAGCCGATTGCGCAACTCGCGCGGTGCCTTGTCGCCCACCGCCTTGTCCCACCGGCTCACGAACAGCGAGGCGACCGAGGCGACGCCCGGATCGCGCTTGGCACCGATGCGTCGTTCGATGCCGCGCAGATAGGCCTCGGCTGCGGCGACGTATTGCTCGCGCGAGAACAGCAGCGTGACATTGATCGGCACACCATTGAAGATCGATTCCTCGATCGCCGGAACGCCCTCCGGCGTGCCCGGAATTTTCACGTACAGATTGGGCCGCTCGGCTTGGCCGTGAATGCGCGCGGCTGCGTCGATGCTGCCCGAGGTATCGTTCGCGAGCAGCGGCGACACTTCCATCGATACCCAGCCGTCGACGCCGTCGGTGGCATCGAAAACCGGACGGAACAAATCGGCGGCCCGGCGCAGATCTTCGAGCGCCAGCTCAATAAACAGCGCTTCACCGGACTTGCCTGCCTTTGCCTTGGCGCGGATGCCTTCGTCGTAGGCGGCGGTATTGCCGATCGCCTCGTCGAAAATGGTCGGATTCGAGGTCAGTCCCGTGACCGCAAACTCGTTCATGTAGCGGCGCAACGTGCCGTTGTCGAGAATCTCGCGGGTAATGTTGTCCAGCCAGAGGCTCTGGCCGAGGTGGTGCAGCTCTTGGGCTTTGTTCATGTTCGCTCCTGATTCATGGCTGCCACGCCCGGCGAAGCGCCGAAAAAATCGGGTAGCTCGTGATCGAGCAAATCGCCGATGCGCTCGATCTTGAGCACGACCTCGCCACCGCCTAGCACGGAAGACTCTCCTCGGGCTTCGGGTTGTGCCAGCCTTCCTCGTCGGCGATGACTGCACGCGCTGGGGCGGGACCCCAAGTGCCCGGCTCGTATTCTTCGACCGGAGCGAAACTGCGGAGTATCGGGTCGATCACGCGCCACGCCGCCTCGACAACGTCGTCGCGGGTGAAGAGCGAGGCGTCGCCGCGAATGGCATCACCCAACAGCCGCTCGTAGGGAGATTTCTCGCCGGTAATGACATGTCGGGCGACGAGCTCCACGGCGTCTCCCACCATGTCCTCGCCCGGCCGCTTGACCCTTGCCCCTGCCGCGATCACCACCTCGGGGCTCAGACGAAAACGAAAGTAGTTTGATTGCGCCGAATTGATCTCGTCGAAGATCGCCACCGGCGGGCATTTCAGATCGACGATGACTTGGGTGGTTGTGATCGGAAGACACTTGCCGGTGCGTATGTAGAACGGCACGCCGGCCCAGCGCCACGTGTCGATATGCAGGCACAGCGCAGCGAAGGTTTCGACCTGCGAGTCCGGCGCCACGCCGGGTTCATCGCGGTAGCCGCGAAACTGGCCGCGCACGACCTGCTTTGGGTCGAGCGCTCGCATGGCGCGGAACAAGCGCAGCTTCTCGTTACGCATCGCATCCGTATTGCGGCCGACCGGCGCGTCCATCGCCAGCAGCGCCATCACTTGCAGCAGATGGTTCTGCACCACGTCGCGGATCGCGCCGACCTCCTCGTAAAAGCTGCCGCGGCCCTGCACGCCGAAAGTTTCGGCCATGGTGATCTGGACACTGTCGACGAAATTGCGGTTCCAGACCGGTTCGAGGAAAGCATTGGCAAAGCGAAAATAAAGCAGGTTCTGCACTGCCTCCTTGCCCAGATAATGGTCGATGCGGAACACCGCCGACTCGGGAAACACTTCGTGAAGTGTGCGGTTGAGCGCCTGCGCCGAGGCAAGGTCGCGGCCGAATGGCTTTTCGACGATGACCCGCGCATCCTTCGCGCAGCCCGCCTTCGCCAGACCCTGCACCACGGGAGCGAACATGCTCGGAGGAATGGCGAGATAGTGCAGCGGACGCGCCGTCCCGCGCAGCGCCTGCCGCAGACGCTCGTAGGTCGCCGGATCCTGGTAGTTGCCGCCGACGTACTGCAGTCGTCCCGACAGTTTCGCAAACGCGTCGGCATCGACACCGCCATTGTGCTCGACGCTGTCGCGCGCCCGATCACGCAGCTTGTCCAGCGTCCAGCCTGAGCGGGCCATGCCGATGATCGGCATGTTCAGGTGGCCGCCCCGGATAAGCGCCTGCAGCGCGGGGAAGATCTGCTTGTAAGCCAGATCGCCGGTCGCACCGAAGAAAACGAAGGCATCCGAGCTTTCGGGCATTGCCATCTATCCACCCTTTCCGTTGGCGCGACCACAAGACGACGCCAAGACAACGTAGCGAGAACTCCGAAGATAGATGGTTCAGCTCCGTTGGACGACGTCAGGATTGCCGTTGCCGTAGATCCGTGCTCTAATGCCATCCATATAGATGGTATATAGCGGATAGACAGATGGTATTGCTGGCATCGGAACCGCGTCCGCGGATCGGCGAAACCGAGAAGCTGACGATCAACCTCGGCGTGGTCGATCTTGGGCAGATCGACCTCCTGGTGCAGGAGGGCTTCTATTCGAACCGGACCGACCTGATCCGAACGGCGATCCGAAATCAGCTGTCGGTGCACGCCGACCAGGTCAAGACAACGATTGCACGCCGTACCCTCGTGCTCGGTCTGCAGCACTTCAGCCGCGCAGACCTGGAACGTGCGCAAGCTGCAGGACAGATGCTTCAAATTCAGGTACTCGGTCTTGCGCGGATCGCCAACGATGTCCCGCCTGAGTTGGCCCTCGCGACCATCCAATCGGTCGTCGTGCTCGGAGCATTTCACGCCAGCCCGGCAGTTCGTCGCGCGCTTGCCGACCGTGTTCATTGACGCTTTCTTCCCCAGAAAGATGAGTCTTGAAAATTCTCGACAGTTTGCTCGCTGCAACCCGGTTGACCAAAACACCACTCCGGACTGGTCAGTTCGATAGTAATCAAATCACCCACGCGATCCATCGGGCGCTCGCCTCTGCAGGCCTCGATACGCAATCGGGCCCGCTTAAGAGCGTCACCGACACGATCCAACAGGCACTCTCCGCTGCAGGGCTGCACGATCCCGCCGCCGCACCAGCCCGGCGCGGAGTAACTATCGAGGGGACCGCCCGCGATATCAGCGCGGAGCCGGATAGAGTTGCCGATGCACTGATCGGTACGTCATCGTCCAATCATCAGGCAGGTCTCGGTGAGTTCCTCAGCCGCTCGTTCACGAATCATGCCGGTACCCGCGCTTACAAGCTCTACGTCCCTGCGAGTTATTGGGATAAGTTGGACGAACGCCTACCGATGGTGGTGATGCTGCATGGCTGTACGCAATCCCCAGACGATTTTGCAGCGGGCACGCAGATGAACCCGCTCGCCGAGCAGCACGGTTTCATGGTTGTGTATCCTGCCCAATGCGCAAATGCGAACGGAGCGAAGTGCTGGAATTGGTTCCGATCGGAAGATCAGAGCCGAGAAAGCGGTGAGCCTGCGCTCATTGCCGGCATCACACGCGAAGTCGCGGCGAGCTATCGGATTGATGAGCGTCGCATCTTCGTAGCGGGGATGTCCGCCGGGGCTGCGATGGCCGTGGTTCTTGGCGCCACCTACCCTGAGCTCTATGCCGCAGTCGGAGCCCATTCGGGCCTGCCGTACGGAGCAGCGCACAACATGGCTTCTGCATTCGGCGCGATGCAGGGCAGCGCAGGTCGGGTGAGCAGACGCAATCTCGACCCGCAATCATCGGCGCGCGGGACGGAGGCTGCGCAGGGAGTGTCGACGATCATCTTTCATGGCGACGGAGACCGTACCGTGGACGCTCGAAACGCCGCCGCAATTGTCGAGCAAGCCACCGCTGCTTGCTCGGGCCTGAGCGCTACCACGCAGAACGGCGTTGCGTCGGGTGGACGTGCGTACACCCGCACCGTCTACGCCGACGCTGCCAACCGGCCCGTGGTAGAGCACTGGCTGCTGCATGGCGCCGGACACGCCTGGTCGGGCGGCAGCGCGAGCGGATCATTCACCGACGCGAGTGGACCGGACGCCTCCGCCGAGATGATCCGCTTTTTCTTTGCGCAGCAGCGTTGCGGAACTGCATGAACCGCTCATGATCATCGACAAAGCCGTACCACGGCATGTCGAGCAACTGCTGTGCCCTGCAAATATACGATATCGGACGGACTGAGCTGTGGCGCGACTTGAACCGAGCGCGGCGGAATCGCGCACTGGCGCATCGCCTACCAGGCGACCTCCGAGCGACTCTTCCGGATCTGGGCGGCATCGTCGGGCACGAATTTGATTGCGCGAAAAGAAAGCGACCCACTACCACGGCTGGTGCTCGATGGCGTGGCCGTGGTCGAGCTCGACGCGAGTGGGCTGTGCGGCGACTTGCGTATCTGATGGCACAGCCAGATCGCGATAGATTGCCTCGACGTTCGACGACTCGCGACAACGGGTGGCCTATGGCATCAACCATCTCGACCTGCTCAGTCGACCGGAGGTCTACGCGCAGATCAGGCAGTGGCTGGCTGAATCGGGTTGATCGAGGAAGAGCACGTGATCGATACTGAGTTCCAGTGAATTGCTCTACTCTTGACGTCTCGTCGCTCCTCCGCCCCCATGACAGCGCTACAAGCACAACTTCGTGACCTCTCCCCCGCGGTCCTCGCGGGGATGCGACGCGGGATCGAAAAGGAAAGCTTGCGCGTGCGCTCCGACGGCAGGCTCGCCATGACGCCGCATCCGCGGGAGCTCGGCGCTGCGTTGACCCACCCGCACATCACCACCGACTTCAGTGAAGCCCAGCTCGAGTTCATCACCGGCGTGCATACCAGCGCCGACGCCTGCCTCGACGAGCTCGAGGATCTTCATCGGTTCGCCTACCGTCATCTCGGCGACGAGATGCTCTGGTGCGCCAGCATGCCATGTGACTTGCCGGAAGAGGACGCGATTCCGATTGCGCGCTATGGGCGCTCGAACGTGGGCCGGGCAAAAACCGTGTACCGCATCGGACTGTCGCACCGCTACGGACGACGCATGCAGCTGATCTGTGGCGTCCATTACAATTTTTCGCTGCCCGACGATGCTTGGCCCTTCGCTCAACATCGCGACGCCAACTCGGCGTACTTCGCGCTTATTCGTAACTTCCGGCGCCGCGCGTGGCTGCTGCTTTACCTCTTCGGGGCCTCGCCTGTGGCGTGCGCGAGCTTCGTCAAGGATCGTTCGCACGAGCTCTGCGAGCTGGCGCCCGGCACCGTGTACCTTCCCTACGCCACGTCGCTGCGGATGGGGCGTCTCGGCTACCTTAGCGACGCCCAGGAAGCGCTCGCCGTAAGTTACAACGATCTCGAGAGCTACGCCGCCTCACTCGACGCGGCGCTCACGCAGCCCCATGCACCGTACGCGCAGATCGGCATCCGCGAAGGCGACGACTATCGCCAACTTGCGACGTCCCTGCTGCAGATCGAGAACGAGTTCTACAGCACGATTCGCCCCAAACGCGTGGTCGTGCCCGGCGAACGGCCGCTGCGCACCCTGCGCGAGCGCGGTGTGCAGTATGTCGAGGTGCGCGCCATCGACCTCGATCCATTCTGTCCGGTCGGCATCACCGCGCAGACCGCGCGCTTCCTCGACATCTTCCTCCTGCACTGCCTGCTCGCCGAAAGCCCGCCCGATACGCCGGCCGAGATCAAGGCCATCGCACGCAACAAGGTGAAGGTGGCCGCGCGCGGGCGCGAACCGGGCCTGCAACTCGAGCACAACGGTAGCAACGTGAACCTGCGTGAATGGGCCCGCGGCTTGCTAGCCGAATGCGCTCCGATCGCTGCGGCCCTCGACGCGGTCCACGGCACCAGCGCCCACCATCAGGCGCTCGTGGCCGCCATCGTCGCTTCGGACGAGCCCGCATCGCTGCCCTCCGCCCGCGTCTTGCGCGAGACCACCGAGCGATTCGCCGGGTCGTACTTTGATTTCGCGCGCGCGTATTCGCTTCAGCACAAGGGCGTTCTGCAGCAGCAGCCGCTGGCTGCGTCAATCGAGACTCATTTCGTCACGATGGCGCAAGACTCCGTCGACAAGCAGCAGATGATCGAGGCCAAGGACGACGCGCCATTCGAAACCTACCGCCAGCAGTACCTCGCACCCGCGTCGCTGCGGGCGCGATGACGAGCCGATGATGCTTGTGACGCGTTCGTGGGCGCGGAGGCAAGCAAATAGCGTTGGGTGCATCTCTGCAAACAGCTGCAGTCCGATACGCGACATCAGTACGTCACCACGGCCCGGATCGACTTGCCCTCGTGCATGAGGTCGAAGCCTTCGTTGATCCGATCCAGCGGCAGCACGTGAGTGATCAGATCATCGATATTGATCTTGCCGTCCATGTACCAATCGACGATCTTCGGCACGTCGGTGCGGCCGCGTGCACCGCCGAATGCCGTACCCTTCCACACGCGACCTGTCACGAGCTGGAACGGACGGGTGTGGATTTCCTGGCCGGCGCCCGCAACCCCAATAATCACCGATACGCCCCATCCGCGGTGACAGCACTCCAGCGCCTGACGCATTACATCGACATTCCCGACGCATTCGAAGCTGTAGTCGGCGCCGCCATCGGTGAGGTCCACCAGATAGGGCACGAGATCGCCCTTGACCTCCTTCGGATTGACGAAGTGGGTCATTCCGAACTTGCGGGCGAGCTTTTCGCGGGTCGGATTCAGATCGACGCCGATGATCTTGTTGGCGCCCGCCATGCGCGCTCCCTGGACCACATTGAGCCCGATGCCGCCCAGCCCGAATACGACCACGTTCGCACCCGGCTCGACCTTGGCGGTGTTGATCACTGCGCCAATGCCGGTGGTGACGCCGCAGCCGATATAGCAGACCTTGTCGAAGGGAGCGTCATCGCGAATCCTGGCGATCGCAATCTCGGGCAGGACGGTGAAGTTGGCGAACGTGGAGCAACCCATGTAGTGATGCACGGGATTTCCACCGAGCGAGAAACGGCTGGTACCGTCCGGCATCACGCCCTTGCCTTGCGTCGCGCGAATCGCCGTGCACAGATTGGTCTTGCGCGACAGGCACGACTTGCACTGCCGGCACTCGGGCATGTATAGCGGAATGACGTGGTCGCCTTTCTTGACGCTCGTCACGCCCGGGCCGATGTCGACGACGATGCCGGCGCCCTCGTGACCGAGGATCGCCGGGAACAAACCCTCGGGGTCGGCGCCCGAGCGGGTGAATTCGTCGGTATGGCAAATGCCGGTCGCCTTGATCTCCACCAGAACTTCGCCCGCTTTCGGGCCCGCCAATTGCACCGTTTCGATTGTCAGAGGCGCTCCAGCCTTGTGAGCGACGGCTGCACGAACATCCACGGTTAATCCTCCTTGCGTCTTGCAAAAATCAGAGTTCGCCCACGACGTGGCGCGAACCACCTGACCGCGCTCGAGCGCGATTTGGGCGAGGCGGCCGAGCCAAAAGCGCGTCGTGTTGACGATGCACGCTGTCTCCGCGCCCGAAAAAGATCGATCCTGGCGGTCATGTCCTGAGCGTACGCGCCTGTAACACCGCGCACAACGACACCGACGTCACCGTCTTGGATCGCGCGAGCCGAAGGCTCTGGGCTCGGCGATCTCCCGTTCGTCGATTACGTGCCGCTCGTCGATGGCAGCCTAGCGGCGGCGGACGCGCAACTAATGGGGAATCGGTATGCTAAACCCGGATGATGCTTGCCCGACTGCTACCGCTCCTCCTGCTATGCGCCTGCGCTTCAGCCGCGCACTTCCCTGAAATCGAACAGCCAGAGCTTTCCCAGTTGGCAAAGCCCTACGCGCAGCAACTGCGGGCAGTAGGTATCACCCGGGTAGTCTCCGCAGGGAGCGGTGCAATGGTGCGGTTGGAGACGCTTTCCGGGCCTGTGTACATCCGGTATCCGCATGATGTCTCGCCGTTCGCGTTTGTGTTGGAAGTCGATCCTGAGGGCTTGCGTGCTTCGTCCATGTCCTTCGACCGCGTGCGCGATGCACGTGCGCTCGCTGCGATCCTGCCCGCCGCTATCCGGGAGGCGGCGAATAACAACTCAATGCAGTGGTTGCGCGCCAACCCATGGCATTGACTCTTGGGCTTGAGCTTGCCTCATGTCACGTCGGCATCGCCCGAAGCGGCAACGCACCCAGCGCGTTGTTAGCCTGCGCCAACGTATCGCTTAACGTCGCCTTCTTCGGGTAATTTCCCCAAAAGTCAAAAACAAAGGGCCTGCATCGCTGCAGGCCCTCGACTGTTTGGTTGCGGAGGCTGGATTTCAATCTGCGACCTTCGGGTTATGAGTCGATAATCCGTGCCGCCATCGAATACCTAACGGCAGCGACCGCGCAAGGCTGTGACAATACGATCCACAATGGTTGCTTGGATACGACGATCGTTCAGGGTGTGGCACGTGAACTGCTCTCCCCAGCCTTCGTAACGGCTCCGTTAGAAGTACGCAAGAGAAGCAGTCGAGCTCAAGAATTTCTGACATCCATTATCGGAATGCAAAGCCCCGGATCACGAGCTAGGTCGCGCGCGTTCTAGCCCGCCTCGACGAGCGCGGCGAGTTTCGCGAGCGACGACCGCCAGCCGGCCTCGTTGTCGGCGGTCGCTAACCCGCGCGGTAGCCTATCGTGGACAGCGAGGATTTCGGTGCCGCCATCTGCATCGGCGAGCGCGATCGTGATCGTCATTTCGCCGCGCAGCGCGGGATCTATCGTCTCGAACTCGACCACTTCGACAACCTGCTCATTCGTCACCAGCCTCACGAAGCGGCCGTGGAACGTGTCGGTGTTCGCAGTCGTCTTGCCGGTTCCAGTGGGCGCGTCGTACGTAAGGGAGATTCGAAATGAGCCACCTTCGCGGGCGTCGAACGCATGCACGTGGCTGGTCATGCCGGTCGGCACCATCCACGTCGCGACCGCGCGTGCATCGAGAAGCGCGCGATAGACGATCGCGCGCGGAGCGTTCACGTGGCGACTGACGCGGGTCGACCTCACGCCCCGACACTAGCACGTACAGCGAGACAAGCAACGCGTCAATCGGTGTGGCCGAATCGACGAAGCAGAACTGACTGCTTTGTATCAGCAGGCGGTTACTGCTAGCCGTACCTTACGAGTGGAATCGCGCGCGGATTGCTGTCCTTCAGGACGCGTTTCAGAACGTTTAAGGCCAGCCAAAGGACAGAAGCGCCCTGCACGTCGCAACGTCCGTTCCAGCAGCACCAGACTTCTCCGGACTGAAGCGCGACCACAACGAGATCACCATGAACACCATGCCCGTGCTCGCTTGCCCCCTTGGCCAGACCATTGTCGCCGTGGCCTTATCGTTTCTGGTCGCGATCGGCCTTTTCACCGCCGTCGCCGGCCTGTTCCTGCGCGATGGCACTCCGTTGCAGAATGTGGCTATCGCGGAGCGCGCCTGCAGCGAATTTGCGCTCGTATCCGAGCGCGAGGCCTGCGTACGATCCTTTCTTGCCGCAGCGTATCGTCAACGCGTCGCGAGCCGCTGAAGCCGCGCGGGCGCCAGACTGCCTCCAGTCCGACTCGCATCCGAACATGCGCAACGCTCCCGAATTCGCCCCGCCCTCCATACCCCGCCGCTTCGGCCGCTTTGAACTGCGCCCGAGTGAGCGCGTCTTCGTCGCGGAAGGTACGCCGGTCGCGATCGGTGCTCGCGCGTTCGATTTGCTGGTCGCGTTCGTCGATCGTCCCGGCACGCTGATCACGAAGGACGAACTCCTCGCCACCGTATGGCCGGGGCTCGTCGTGGAGGTGAACAACCTGCAGGTGCAGGTCTCCACGCTGCGCAAGATCCTCGGGCAGAGCGCCGCGGCTATCGATTCAATCTGGCCGTATCGCGCGCCGACGCGGACGCGTTACGGGGGAAACGTCAGGTCTTTCGGGAAGTAATAACGGCTACTGCGCATCCGGCTGGCGGTCGGGCTCGGCCAACGCGAACGCGGACAGCTCGAGCGCGGCATCGCGAATTCGCCGCAAGGTCGGATAGGCGTCAAGCGGGCATTTCATCCGTTCCGCGTTGCCCATCTGCGGAACGAGGCAGATGTCGGCGAGCGAAGGCGTGTCGCCGAAACAGAAGGCACCGACGCGCGGATCGCCCGCGAGGATCGTTTCCAGAGCGGTGAACCCTTGCGCAACCCAGTGCGCGTACCAACGATCACGGCCGGCGTCGTCGATGCCGAAGTCATCCTTTAGATAGCTCAGAACGCGGAGATTATCGAGCGGATGGATGTCGCACGCGATCGCGAGCGCGATCGCGCGCACGAACGCCCGGTCGACCGGCCTCGATGGCAGCAGCGGCGGATGCGGTTGGATCTCTTCGAGATACTCGATGATCGCGAGCGATTGCGTCAGCACCGCGCCGTCGTGCTCGAGCACCGGCACGAGCCGCTGCGGATTGAGTGTCCGGAACGCCGGCGCCGCCTGCTCGCGCTTGCGCAAATGCACGAACGCCTCGTCAACCGCGATGCCCTTCAGGTTGAGCGCAATGCGCAAGCGCCACGCGGCGCCAGAGCGGAAATAACCGTGAACCTTCATCATGCGCTTGCGGTCAAGCTGCACCCGCGTTCGGCCCGACGCCGATCGGTGCGGGGGCGATCGTAACGATGCGCGTGAAGAGTTGCCTGAACTTGCCGGCCGGCCCTTCCCACGGGTTGTCGTTCGCCGCGAAGGCGGAGTCGATCGCAGCCCAGTCCTGCGGAGGGAGCACATCGATCGCAAGCGGGATCACCCTGCTCTCCTCCTTGGAAACGTGCTGCCATTGGAAATCGTAGTAGCGGTTCACCGCCTCGCGGAACGCCGCGAGACCGCTCATGCCGGCGCTCCTGAAATCGTCGAGGGCGCGCGCGAGGGCGTTCCATTCGGCGTGGATGTTGCGATGCTCGTCCTCGAGCTCGTCGAGGATCGCCGTGGCTTCCGGGCTGCGCTTACGCAGCGCCGCGAACAGGTAGAGGTCCTCTTTCGGGTGATGAACTTGATCGGGTACTTCGGTCAAGTACCGGATCATGTCGCCCAGAAGCTCGAAATCGGCTGCGAATTTGCCCTCGGCCATGCCGTCGACGAAAGCCTTTAGCGCCGACAACACGGCGGCCAGCGCCCGGTGCTCGGCACGGATGATGTCAATCGCTTTCTTCATGGCGGCTCCAGAACAATCGTGCGTTTCAGCCCGCGTTGACGCCGATCAGACGGTCGAGCAGCGCGTGGTCGGCCGACAAGGTCTCGCTGGCACCGCTCCAGGAGACGCGGCCGCGCTCGAGCACGACCGCTTGGCGCGTAAGCGGGAGGATCTGGTGCGCGTGCTGCTCGACCAGGATCACCGCCATGCTGCGCTCGCTTACCATCTGATCGATGACGGCGAGCAACTCCTGCGCGATCAGCGGCGCGAGCCCTTCGAGCGGCTCGTCGAGCAACAGCAACCTGGGGTTGAGCAGCAGCGCCCTTCCCATCGCGAGCATCTGCTGCTCGCCTCCCGAGAGCTGGTTGCCCATGTTGGCGCGACGCTCGCGCAGACGGGGAAACGTGTCGTAGACGCGCTCGAGATCCCATGGTCCCGAACGCGCCACGACCGTCAGGTTCTCCTCGACGGTGAGCGAGGGGAAGATGTCGCGCTCCTGCGGCACCCAGCCCAGTCCCGCATGTGCACGCCGGTGTCCCGCCACGCGCCCCATGTCCTGACCCGCGAAACGGATCGTCCCGCGGGTCTGGCGCGCGGCACCGACGAGTGTTGCGAGCAGCGTCGTCTTGCCCATGCCATTACGGCCGAGCAGCGCCAGGCTGTCGCCCTCTTCCAGCTCGAGGCTCACATCCTCGAGCACGATCGCATTGCCGTACCCGCTCCACACGCCGTCCATTCGCAAGAGCTCAGCCATGGCCCGCCTCGCCCAGGTAGAGTTGGCGCACGCGGCGATCTTTCGCGATCGCCTCCGGCACGTCCTCGATCAGCAACGCTCCGCTCACGAGCACCGAGATGCGCTCTGCGAAGCGGAATACGAGGTCCATGTCGTGCTCGATCAGCAGGATCGTGACGTCGCGCGGCAGCCGCGCGATCGTCTCGAACAGCTCGCGGCTTTCTAGCGTCGGCACGCCCGCAGCGGGCTCATCGAGCAACAGCACGCGCGGTTGCGAGGCAAGCGCAAGCGCGATCTCGATCAGGCGCTGCTTGCCGTACGCGAGGTCGCCCACGCGCGCGTTCGCGACGTCGGAGAGCCGCAGACGCGACAGCAGCTCTGCCGCTTCGTCGAGCGCTTCCGAATGCGCTGCCGCCGGACGCCACCACTTCCCGCCGAGCCCGCGGCGCTCGCAGACGGCGAGCGTCACCGATTCAAGCGCCGTCATGTCGGCGAAGAGCCGGTTGATCTGGAAGGTGCGCGCGAGCCCGCGCTTGACGCGCTCGTGCTGTGCGAGCGATGTCACTTCCTCGCCGCTCAGGATCACTTCGCCGGACGTCGGCTCGAGAAAGCCGGTGAGCAGATTGATGAGCGTCGTCTTGCCGGCGCCATTGGGACCGATCAGCGCGTGCCGGCCGCCTGCCGCCACGTTGAGCGTCACGTTGTCGGTGGCGACGAATCCGCCGAACTTGCGGACCAGGTTGCGGGTCTGCAGTGCGTAGGTCATGCGTGTGCCTCCCGAGGCCGGCGGCCGGGAACGAGTGCCTGGAGCCGCCGAAGCCCTCCCATGACCCCTTCGCGCGCGAACAGCACGACAAGGACGAGCAGCAGCCCGAGCCAGAACTGCCAGTACTGCGGGTTGATGTCCGACAGCAGCTGATGCGCGACCATGAACACGATCGCGCCGAGCAGCGCGCCGTAGAGGCTCCCGGTGCCGCCGAGCACGAGTATCAGCAACACTTCGGCTGAACGGGGGAAGCCGAGCACGTCGATCGACACGAATTGCGTGGTTTGCGTGAGCAGCGCACCGGCCACGCCTGCATACGCGGCGCCGATCGTGTAGATCGCGACGAGCCGCCGATGAACGGGCGCTCCGAGCGCCGGCATCCGGGCCGCGTTGAGACGAATGCCGCGCAGCTCCAGACCGAACGGTGAATTGACCACCCGGCGCGCCAGCCAGAACAACAGGAAGAGCACGACGACGCAGTAGATGTAGCCAACTTTGCCGTACATGTCGAACGTAAAAAGCCCGAGCAGCGGCTTCATCTCGATGCCCTGCAGGCCATCCAGGCCGCCGGTGAAGTCGGTCAGCTTGTTCGCGGCTTCGAACAGCATCAGCGAGACGCCGAGCGTCACCATCAGGCGTGTGAGATCGGCGCCGCGCAGCACAAGGAAACTCGTGAAAAAGCCCGCGGCGGCCGTGAGCGCGATCGCCGTCGCCAGACCGAGCAGCGGATCGCCGAAACCATGCTTCGCGAGCAGGCCCGCGGTGTAGGCGCCGAGGCCGAAGAACGCTGCGTGACCCAGCGAGACGATTCCCGCGTAACCGAGGATCAGGTCGAGCGAAAGCGCGAAAAGCCCGGTGATCGCGATTTGAGAGAGCAGCGGCAGGTTGTCCGGAAAAGCGAACCAACCGACGACGGGCAACAGCCAGAAGACGTACTCGGCCGGCTGCCAGCGCGACACGCGAACGAACGGACCGACTTCGACGCCATGCAGCGTCCTGACCGGCGCGTCGCTCGCCGTCGAGGTGATCGGGTTCGAGCTCATCGGGCAGCGCTCCTGCCGAACAGGCCCTGCGGCCGCACGATGAGCATCACAACCATCACGGCGTAGATGACGAACGCACCGACCTGCGGTAGGTAGTACTTGCCGACGACGTCCGCGATGCCGATGATCAGCGACGCATACAGCGATCCCATGATATTGCCGGTTCCGCCGACGGCGACGACGATCAGGAAATAGACGATGTACTTCACCGCAAACTCGGGGTCGAGGCCGAGCGCCTCCACGCCCAGCGCCCCGCCCAGCCCGGCCAAAGCCGAGCCGAGAGCGAACGCGAGGCTGAATACACGATCGACGTTGATGCCGAGCCCGCGTGCCGTGCGCGGCTTGTCCACGGCAGCGCGCAGCTCCGCTCCGAAGCGCGTGCGCGTCAGCATCCACTGCAGAGCCGCCGCGATCGCGGCGCCCACGATGATCAGGAACAGCCGGTATGCGCCGATATCGACGCCGGGCACGCTCAGCTGGCCGCGCAAGAACGCCGGCAGCTCCATCGGCTGCTGCTGCGAGCCGAAGAAGTAGTTCGCGGTCGTGATCGCCATGAACACGAGCCCGATCGAGAACAGCACCTGATCGAGGTGAGACGCGCCGTACAGGCGCCGGTAGAGCGTGCGTTCGAGGATCACTCCGACGACGGCGGCGATCGCGGCGGCGATCGGCAGCGTCAGCAGGAACGGCACGCCCAGGCGGTTGAGCATCAGCACGCAGACGTAGCCGCCCAGCATCGCGAACGCGCCATGTGCGAGGTTCACGAAGTTCATGAGCCCGAGCGTCACCGAGAGACCGACGCTGATCAGGAACAGCAGCATGCCCGATGCGACGCCGTCGAAGAGAATGGTCATGCGAGTCTCCTGGGTCGGTGGATGTCGAAAGCGGGGCGCGCGCCGCGCGCTCCGCGATCCCTCTACTGCTTGCCCGGGTCCTTGACGTCGGGAACCTGGTCGAACTCGACGTTTTGCAGCTTGCCGCCGACCTTCTCGACCTTGCGGATGTAGACGGTCTGCACGATGTCGCGCGTGTCGGTGTCGATCGTGATCTTTCCGCGCGGGCTCACCCAGCTCATCCCCTTGGCTGCCGCCACGAATTTCTCTCCGTCGGTGCTGCCGCCGGTTTTCTTCAGCACTTCGGCGATCAGCCGCATGCCGTCGTAGCCGGCGACCGCCATGAAGTTCGGCCGGTCCTTGGGATACGCCTTGCCATACGCTTCGGTAAACGCCTTGTTCTCCGCCGACTTGTGCGATTCGGCGTAATGGAACGACGTGATGGCGCCAAGTGCCGCATCCCCGAGGGCATCCAGGATGTCCTCGTCGGTCAAGTCGCCGGTCGCGATGATTCGGATGCCGGCTTGAGCCAAGCCGCGGTCGACGAAGCCCTTCATGAAGGCGATCGTTTCCGCGCCGGGGGGCAGGAACAGGAAGACTGCATCGGGTTTCGTGTCCTTGATCTTCTGCAGATAAGGAGCGAAGTCGGGATTCTTCACGGGCACGCGAACGTCACCGACGATCGTGCCCCCCGCGGCGGTGAACGACTTCTTGAATTGAGCTTCGGCGTCGTGGCCAGGGCCGAAATCGGCGACCAGCGTGTAGACCTTCTTCACACCGTTCTTCGCCGCCCACGCCGCGATGGGCGCCGTGTACTGCGGCAGCGTATGCGACGTGCGAACGATGTACGGTGACTTGGTCGTGATGATCGACGTCGCCGCATTCATGATCACCATCGGCTTCTTCGCTTCCGCAGACACCGGCGCAACCGCGAGCGCGGAGGGCGTCAGCCCGAAGCCGGCGAGAATGTCGACCTTGTCCTTGACGACGAGCTCTTGCGCGAGCCGCTTGCTGACATCGCCCGACGTGCCGGGACTGTCGTCCTTGGTGACAAGTTCGACCTTGCGCCCGGCAAACGTGTCGCCGTTCTGGGCGAGATAGAGCTTCACGCCGTGCTCGATCTGCTTGCCGTACGCGGCGAACGGACCGGACATCGGCAGCACGAGGCCGATCTTCACGGGATCTGCGGCGAGCGCGGGGGAGCCTACGCCAGCCGCCAACGCGATGACGGCGATCGATTTGATGACCTGCACGATTCCTCCTTGGAAATGAATGTCGAGAGCTTCGTAGAAAGGCTTCACTCGGCAGGGCCAACGGCAAGACTGATCTCGCCGACCCCCTCGATGCGGCCTTCGATCCGATCGCCGGGCACGACCGGGCCCACGCCTTCCGGTGTGCCGGTGAAGATCAGGTCGCCGGGCTGCAGGTGATAGAACCTCGAAAGGTCCGCGATGATTTCCGGAATGCTCCATATCAGCTGGCTCAGGTCGGCCTTCTGGCGCGGCTGTCCGTTCACGGTCATTGCGAGCTCGCCGCGACTGATCGGCGCGCGGCTTTCCGCCGGCACGATCTCGGACACCACCGAAGAATCTTCGAGATCCTTGCCGAGATCCCAAGGGCGGCCCTGGTCGCGCGCGGCGAGCTGCAGGTCGCGCCGCGTCATGTCGAGCCCGCACGCGTAGCCATAGATCAGCGTGTGCGCTTCGCTCGCGTTCACGCGAAAGCCCGGCGCTCCGATCGCCACGACCAGCTCCATCTCGTGCTGATAATTCTTGGTCTCAGGGGGATAGGCGACGGTGGCCCCCGACTGCACGAGCGTCGTTGGCGACTTGGTGAAGTAGAAGAGCTGTGCGTTCGATTTGTCCACCGGACGACCCATCTCGACCGCGTGCGCGTGGTAGTTGCGACCGACGAAGAACAGGCGGCGTATCGGAAAGCGAGCGTTCCCCCCACGCACCGGCAGCGAATGCACCGGCGGTGGGTCGAACACGTACGTTGGCTGCGACATCATGTCTCCTTGAATCGGGGCTTTAGCCGCGGTGCTCGAACACGCCGAGTTTCTTGTGCAGCGGCGTTTCGTCGGCGATGAAGAGGAAAGCGGGCGCGCTCGCCGAACGATTGCGCAGGCTCACGCTGGCATAACCAGGGGCACAGCAGGTGTCCGCCTCGGCGAGCGTGAACTTCTGCTCCTCGATGTCCGCGTCGACGGTCCCTTCGATCAGGTGGAAGACCATCGCCGGCGAGCGAACGGGCAGCTTGAGCGTCTGGGCGGGGCGCAGCATCTGCGCGTAATAACCGAGGATGTTTTGCGCGTCGCGGCCGGTTTCGGGATTGACGTAGGTGACCTGGACCGTGGCGAGGTCGGGCTGGCTCTCGGCGAGCGCAACCAGCGCGGCGCGCGCCTCGATCCACGGATAGCGAAGCATCGGGTACGGCTTTTGCGAGCGCTCGAAGTCGATCGACGGGACGACGCCGCCGCGTGCGTAAGCGATGTCGCCGCGGTCGGGCTTCACTTCCTGCCGTTTTCCATCGACGTGGTAGGACGCCTCCATGTAGTACGCGAGCGGCAGGTCGAGAATGTCGAGCCACACGACCGGCTTGTCGCCCTCGTGGCCGTGCTCGTGCCACTGCCAGCTCGGGGTCAGGATCAGATCGCCGCGGCTCATCACGCATTTCTCGCCGTTGACCGTCGTGTAGGCGCTTTCGCCCTCGACGATCACGCGCACCGCGTTCGGCGAATGGCGGTGCGCCGGCGCCCACTCGCCGGGCAACAGCAGCTGCATGCCGAGGTACATCGCAGCGCTCGCCTGCATGTTCTCCAGGCCGTGCCCGGGATTCGCGAGCACGAGCACGCGCCGCTCGGCCTTTTCGATGGGCGTGAGTTCGCCCGCCTTGAGTAGCAGCGGACGCAGTGCGTTGTAAGACCAATACGTCGGCTTCGTCCGGGGCTGGGGTTTGCCGGGGGGCAGCACCGCGCGCAGGTTGGGCCAAAGCGGCACGAGGTTCTGCTTCGTGAGGGCCTCGCGGTAGTCGAGGGGAAGATCCTCGAGGCGGCCGAGTTCTTGCGTCATGACGTCTCCTTGATGGTGTGCGCTCACGCGGCGAGGCAGTTCTCGACCGTCCAGCCGTAGAGCCACTCCATCGCATCGTAGAAGCGCTCGGGCGCGCGGCCCTTCCAAAGGTCGTTGCGCACGAGGCGCTCAACGCCCTTGGCGTGGTAGATGCGGCCCATCTCGCGGGCCATCAGCACGACGCGCGCGGTGCGCGTGACGCGCGAGCGCTGGTACAGCTCGAAGGCCTTCGCGAAGTCGTTGTCGTTCACGCGCAGTGCCTCGCCGAGCGTGACGGCGTCCTCGAGCGCCATGCAGGCGCCCTGCGCGAGGTACTGCAACATCGGGTGCGCCGCGTCGCCGAGCAGCGTCGCGCGGCCGAACGTCCACTGCGCGATCGGCTCGCGGTCCGCGGTTGCCCAGCGCTTCCAGCTCTTCGGCAGGTCGATCAGCTGACGCGCCCGCGCGCAGATGCCTTCGAAGTAGCTCTGCACCTCTTCACGGCTGCCTTCGCGCACGCTCCACTCTTCGTTTTCACGGCTGTGGAAGGTAACCACGACGTTGTATTGCTCGCCGCCACGCAACGGGTAGTGCACGAGGTGGCAGTTGGGGCCGACCCAGATGCTGGCGGCGTTCCACTGCAGGTCGACAGGGAAGTCCTTCTTGTCGACCACGGCGCGATACACCACATGTCCCGACACGCGTGCGTCGTCGCCGACGTACTGCCGGCGCACGGCCGACTTCACGCCGTCGGCGCCGATCACGGCGATGCCGCGATGCCTCGCACCGCGGGCGTCGAAAACCGTGACGCCATCGGGGTCCTGTTCGATGCGCTGCACGGTGGTCGAGGTCAGCACCTCGATGCTGCCGGACTCTCGTGCGCCCTCGAGTAGCGATGTATGCACATCCGCGCGGTGGATCACCGCGTACGGATTAGCGAAGCGGGTGCGAAACGCTTCGCCGACCGGCACACGCGCGACCAGCGTCTCGTCGAGTGCGTCGTGCATCACCATTTCGTCGGTATAGACGGCGCGACCGCGCGCCTTCGGGCCGACGCCGAGCGCGTCGAAGGCCGCGAAAGCGTTCGGCCCGAGCTGGATGCCGGCGCCTATCTCGCCGAGCTGCGGTGCCTGCTCCAATACCTTGACCGCGAAGCCTCGACGCGTGAGCGCGAGCGCGGCCGCGAGGCCGCCGATGCCGCCGCCGGCGACCAGCACCGGCAGCGACGCGGATCGGTTGTTCATGGTGCTCCTCCTGTTGAGCGTGGCGCCGTGGCGAGCGTGGACTCGCCGCAGACTCGTCACCCGACTGACTATCAGTGTACTGACGATAAGATCAGCAGTATACTGACGATCCGCAGGGTGTCAAGCGTTTTTTAGAGGCCGCCAAACGGCGCCGCCAGACCCTTGAGCGACTGCGGTGCTGCAATGAGATCACTCGGCACAATATAGGCCCGTACGGGGGAACATTATGAAGAACGTCAAGCGCAGTACCGGCAATCCCAAGACCGGGGCGCCGTACCGAATGCCGGGGCACCTGATCCGTCGATGCCACCAAATCTCGGTTGCGCTGTTTCTCGAAGAATGCGCCCCGTTCGAAATCACGCCGCAGCAATACGCAGTGCTCGGCGTGCTCTCGGACAACGACGGCGTCGACCAGATCACGCTCGCCGGCCTGGCAGCGTTCAACCGTACGACTGCCGGGGAGATTATCGAGCGCATGGAATCAGCCGGACTGCTCGAGCGGCGGGACAATCCTCACGACCGGCGCGTGAAGAACATCTTCATCACCAAGGAAGGACGCGAGCTTCTCGCCCAAGTCCACGGCGCCGTCATGCGCGTGCAGCAACGGCTTCTGCAGCCGCTGAGAGCCGCGGAGCGTTTCAAATTCATCGACTTCCTCGCCCGTATCGCGAGCGAGAATAACGAGCTCAGTCGCGCACCGCTGCGGCCGGCGCGCAAGGAGCCCCGCGCGTCGCGCTCGCACGATGACGCGTAGCGCTATCGCGGCACGACGCTGATCGCGCGTCGTGTCGCGCGACGCGTGCAGCTATCCGTGTCCTTGCTCAGCCGGCGAGCGCCGCGCCATCGAGCCAAGCTTTTCCGCGCGCATACAGCGCCTGGACAACGGGACCGTGGAGCCCCGGCATATCCGGTTTGACCTTGTAGCCGACCTTTGTCTGCAGGTACGCGAGGTGCCGATAGCCTTGCGGAAAGCTTTCGAGTAGCGAACGATCGAGCGCGAGCGTAGCGGCGGGGTCGACGACGTCGAGGCGGTCCTTTTCGTAGATCGGCTGCCGCAGGACGATCCCCCAACGCCCGGCGCGCTTCTCGATGAAGTCGTAGAACCGGCCAGTACAGACGACATCGCACAGGACGCCATCGACCGCGGCCCGTTGCGAGATCGTCATCTTCGTCTGCGTGATCGCGCGAGCGCCGACAACCTCGACCGAGCTGCCACCCAGAAAATGGAGGATGCTCACGCCCTTCTCCCATCCTTCGCGGCTCGCGCGGATGAATGCTTCTGCGGCACGCAGCGCCGACGTCGTGATCGTCGCCACGCCGTATGCACAAGCAGCCGATGCGCTGCGCGCGCTGGGCGACCTGCGTGGCAAGACGGTGATCGACATCACCAATCCGTTGACCACCGACTACATGGGTCTCACCATCGGGCACGCGACGTCGGCGGCCAAAGAGATCGCCAAGACGGTGCCGGGCGCCGAAGTGGTCAAGGCGTTCAACACCGTATTCGCGCAGGTGCTGCAGCAAGGCGCCGATTTCGGTAGCGGCCACACGGTGCCGGTCTTCTTCGCCGGCGACAGCGCGCGCGCCAAGGAGACCGTCGATATGCTTATCAAGAGTATCGGCTTTTCACCGGTCGACGCTGGGCCGTTGCGCAACGCGCGCTACCTCGAACCACTTGCCGGTCTCAACATCTACTTCGGCTACGACGCGGGCAAGGGCACGAGCATCGCGCCGACGTGGATCGCGCGAGCGTAGCGAACGTACTCAAGTCATCGTCCAGGTTGTCTCCTCAAATCGAATTGGAGATCGTCATGATCGATTCACGCACCTCACCGTATGCCGCTCTGCTGCTTCGTGTTTCGCTGGGCGCGATGTTCGTCGCCCACGGGCTGCTGAAGGCGCTTGCTTTCACGCTGCCGGGTACCGCGAAGTTCTTCGAGTCGGTCGGCTTCCTCGGCTTCCTCGCCTACGTCGTCACGCCGTTCGAGGTCATCGCGGGCGTACTGCTGATTCTCGGCGTGCGGACGCGGCTGGTCGCGCTCGTCAGCATTCCCCTTCTGATCGGCGCCGTGTCGGTGCACGTCGGCAACGGATGGTTCTTCGCATCCGCAAACGGTGGCTGGGAGTACCCGGTGCTCCTCGTCGTGCTCGCGATCGTGCAAGCCATGCTCGGTGACGGCGCGTATGCGCTGAAGCCCCCGCGCCCCGCGCTGGGCGTGCAAACGTACTGACTCCGCTGTTGAGCGTACTTCGCTGCTATTTGACCAGTTCCTTGATCTTTTCAACGATCTCCGGATTGGCGAGGGTTGACACGTCGCCAGGATCCTGATGACTCGAGATCGCCGCGAGCACCCGGCGCATGATCTTGCCCGAGCGGGTCTTGGGCATGTCGGGAACGATGACGACCTGGCGCGGCCGCGCGATGGCGCCGATCTCGGAAACCACTGACGCGGAGACCTTGTTCGCGATCTCCACGGAAGGTGCCAATCCCGGCCTCAATGCAACATAGAGGTCAGGTACCTTGCCTTTGATCTCGTCGGCGACCGGAACCACTGCCGCCTCGACGACTTCGGGCACGAGAAGAGCGGCCGACTCGATTTCCTTGGTGCCGAGGCGATGGCCGGAGACATTGATCACGTCGTCAATGCGGCCCAGGATCCGAAAGTAACCGTCCGCCGCCTGCACCGCGCCATCACCCGCCATGTATGGCCAGTCGCGCCAGTCTTTGCTCTTGGGATCACGGCAGTAGCGCGAGTAGTACTGGCGCACGTAGCGATCTGGGTCCTTCCATATGGTCTGGAAAGAGCCGGGCCAGGGGTTACGTATGCAGATGTTGCCCGCCTTGCCCGAACCGCTCTTAAGCTCCTTCCCGTGGTCGTCGTAGATCACCGGATGGATGCCTGGAATCCCGGGTCCTGCACTTCCGGGCTTCATCTTGTGGATCGCCGGCACCGTGCTGCAAAGGAATCCGCCGTTTTCGGTCTGCCACCAGGTGTCCACGATCACCGCCTCGCCCTTGCCGACCATCTTGTGATACCACTTCCAAACCGCAGGCTCGATCGGCTCGCCCACAGTCGTCATGTGCTTGAAGTGATAGTTGTATTTCGCGGGCTCTTCGGGTCCGTCCTTCCGTAGCGCGCGGATCGCGGTAGGCGACGTGTGGAAGATGTTGACGTCGAGGTTTTCAGCGATACGCCATGGCCGTCCGGCATCCGGGTAGTTCGGGACGCCTTCGTAGACGACCGAAGAAGCGGCGAGCGAAAGCGGGCCGTAGACAATGTAGGAATGGCCCGTGATCCAGCCGATGTCTGCCATGCACCAGTACACGTCCTCGGGGTGGATGTCCTGGATGTACTTCGATGTCCACGTGACGTAGGCGAGGTAGCCGCCAATGGAGTGTTGGCAGCCCTTGGGCCGCCCCGTGGTCCCGCTCGTGTACATGAGGAAAAGGGGCGCCTCCGCGGGCATCTGCACTGGCTCGACACGCTTGCCGCGGAACTTCTTAAGGACTTCGTTGATGATGACGTCGCGTCCATCCACGAGCTTCGTCGGGCTCGAGTACTCGCCGGGGTGGCGCTGCCAGATCAGAACCTTGTCGACCCGGTGGCCCTGTTTGACCGCCTCATCGAACGCGGTGTCGGCCTTTTCCTTGTGATCAAGCAGTTTGCCGGCGCGGTAGTACGCATCCATCGTGATCAACAAACGGCTCTCGGAATCCCAGATGCGGTCGGCGCAGGCCTTGCCGCTGAATCCACTGAACACCTGCGAGTGAATCACGCCGAGCCGTGCGCAGGCGAGCATGGTGATCGGCAGTTCCGACACCATCGGCATATGCAAGGTCACTCTGTCGCCCGCCTTCAGGCCGCAGAAATCGCGTAACAGGACCGCGAACTCGTTGACGCGTACGAACAGCTCCTGATAGGTGAGGTGCTGTGCCGCCTCGTTCTCCGGCTCGGGCACGAAATGGATCGCCGTCTTGTTCTTGTACTTTGCAATATGGCGATCCACGCAGTTGTAGCACGCGTTGACTCTGCCACCGACGAACCAGCGCCAGAACGGGGGATTGCTGGTGTCGAGCGTCGTCTCCCAATACTTGTACCAGTCGAGAAGATCCGCGAACTCCTTGAAGCACTCGGGGAACTTGTCGAGGGAAAGACGCGCGAAGATGCCGGCGTCCGTCAAATTGGCCTGCGCGATGAATTGGTTCGATGGCGAGAAATAGTCCTCCTCCGGCCAATGCACCGCGATCTGCGCCTCGGAGATATCGGCAGCCTGCTGTTCCGTGGCATTGCGCGGCGACTTGGCTTTTGACATGACGGCTCCTCCTCGGTTTTGCGTGAGCCCGATACAGACAATTTCGGGACCCGCGGCAACGGCGGCGGCGCGCTTTGCTGCCGCCGCTCGGCGTGCGCGCGACGAGCGGACGACGCTCATGGCAGAGTCCAATACTAATTCCGGACTTGGTGAATTACCAGACCACGACACTGTCCCGCTACGACTTGCTTTTGGGCCAGTCATGGCCTAGATTTTCCCTTCGAGCATAGCAGTTGAGAGGAAGGAGAATTGTTATGGATCTTCTCGTGGAACGTGTCGATGTGTGGGCGGCGACCATCGAAGATCGACCCGGCGGCCTTGCGCGGGTGCTGGGTACGCTGCGGGACGCGGGCGCAGATCTGCAATTCATCATCTCGCGGCGCGCCCCGGAAGCGCCCGGCAAGGGAGTAGTGTTCGTCACGCCGCTGCAGGGCGACAGGGAAATCGAGGCAGCCGCGCAGGTCGGTTTCAACGTGACGCGCACCCTCCACTCCGTTCGAATCATGGGCCGTGACCAGCCGGGAGTCGCCGCGGAGCTGACTGAGAAGCTTGCTAACGGACAAGTTAACCTCCGCGGCTTCTCTGCCTCCGTGATCGGCACACAATTCGTCGCCTATGCGGCGATGGACTCGCTGGACGATACGAATAAGGCGATGGAAATCCTGGCGAAGGCCTGAAATACCCTTTCACGCGGTACTCGTAGCGTCGGTGAAGCCGGAGCGGCTCGCGACACCTTCTCTGCACGGTCGCCAAGGTATGATGACACCGCGTTCCGCTCGATCTCCTTCGCGTTGATGCAGGAGGAGTATTCGACCCGTTCATGGCGCGAGCGTGGCAACGTACGCCGCTCACGAATTCGGCAGTACGGCGCCGAGCCTCACCTACGCCGAAAAGAACGTGCGCGACACGCTTAAGCGCTTCGTCGTGAATGAAAACGGCGAGCCGCTGCCCGCGGAGGAGCTCGACGCAATGTTCTCGAATCGCTTCGGCGTGCTGTGGAAGATCTACGCCCAGGTGCAAGAGAGGATCGGCGTTTTCGCGGGTGCGAATCGACCGCGCGGACGGCGGAGGACGCACCCTGTTCGCATGCGTAGCGGTCGACGGTGCGAGAACGCTCGCACAGCGGGCGCGGCACGACGCTCATCCTTTCCGTCGGCCGGCGGCCCGCACTTTCTACGCCCCCCAGAGACCTATAGACCAACTCCCGTTGCACCTGTTGCGCCCCCGAAGGATTCCAAAGCGCTGCGCAAGTGTTTCGCGATTTCGCGATCGCTTTTCGCGGTCTTTGACTCGAGGAAGGCGTGCACACACAAGTACATTCCGCTCACCCAAATTACGAACTTCGGACGTTCGAGCGCAAATTCAACGCGACTCATATCACGCCACGAAGGTTGAACTGCTCTTCAAAGGGGTACGCTGCCCATGCGGCCGCATTCGAGCCTGCACTACCGTACCCCGATCGAATTCCGCCGACATCACCAGACCACCCAACAGGGAGCCATCCTCAAGTAGCCAGTGGTCCGAATTTCTGGGGGCAGGTCAGATATGCGCAGGGCGCAAAGCGAGCCACGAGTTGAGGTTGACGTCCCCCCGGAAATTCGCAACAGTTCAAAACGACAGTAGCGTAGCGGCGCTCGCTCCTGCAAACGACGAGGAGAAGCGCATGAAGAAATCGCGGTTCACCGAGGCGCAGATCGGCTACGCGCTGCGCCAGGCGGAAGCCGGTACCCCAGTCGGCGACGTCTGCCGCCAGCTGGGTGTGTCGGAGGCGACCTTCTGCGTGTGGAAGAAGAAGTTCGCCAATCTTGGCGTGACTGAGTCGCGCAAGCTACGCATGCTCGAGGCGAGCGAGCGACGACTACGTCCGTGCCAATCCGTGGCAGGTCATGGCCATCTGCGCCGTCGCCGGTCTCGTGCTTGGCATTTTGCTTGCGCGCGACGGAGACTCGGGAGACTCGGATTCGTAGCATCTGACGCGCTGCGCATCTGTTTCGCACTCGGGCTGACGCGAAATTCGTGCGAGGCCATTCCAGCATTTGCGGCGGGAGAAATGCTAGTCCCGGCCATTGCGAGTCCCTCTCAGAACACAACTTGCGGAGCGGTCCGGCCATTGCGAGTCCCTCTCAGAACACAACTTGCGGAGCGGTCATGATCAAGAAGGCATGGGCAGTTTGGAAGGGCGACATCAAGGACGGCGGCGGCACCATCTCCACCGAGTCGGGCGTGCTCAAGGAGGCGCCTTATGGATTCAAGGCGCGTTTCGAGAACGGCAAGGGTACCAATCCGGAAGAGTTGATCGGCGCCGCGCATGCCGGCTGCTTCTCGATGGCGCTCTCCCTAATGCTCGGCGAGGCAGGGCTGACGCCGGAGAAAATCGAAACGCATGCCGACGTTACGCTGGAAAAGGTCGGCGCCGGCTTCGAGATTACCGCGAGCCACCTTACCGTGTCCGCAAGAATTCCGGGCACCGACAACGCGAAGTTCCAAGAGATCGCGAACAAGGCCAAGACCGGATGTCCGGTGTCGAAGCTGCTGAAGACGCACATCACGATGGATGCGAAGTTGGAGGCATGAGCGGCAGCGTGGGAGCAACCCGCCGGAGTAGGCTCGACAGCGAACGGACGCGACTGGGTCCCGCGCGTATGGCCGGGAAGTCTAGATTCAATCAAACGTGCGCGGCCTATTGTCATGGCTACGAAGGCGAGGGTGGAAAGTCACCCAATTTCAAAGGCCGGACAGATCTGTCGCCCCAGGATGCCTTCAAGGTCATTACCGAAGGGCGGCGCGGGTCAGATGTTATGCCCCCATGGGGCAAAAACTTTACCACCGAGCAGATATGGGAACTGGTAGCGTATCTCACGTTTTTGGGAACTCAAAAACCTGGGCAGTGAAAGGGCGTATATTTTGTAATTGTCGGCATGCGGCGAGTAACGGAAAGTCGCCAGTCAGTACATTCCAATCGAGGTATGAGTCTTGAGGGAGCGATTTTTGACTGTGTTCAGGCAGCTGTTTTCGATCGGTTGAAAATGTTTTTGAAGAAATTAGTTCACGGTCACTTTTCGATCCGTATCCCAAACGTAAGCACCATGCCCAAATTACTCCTTTCGCTTCTAATGCTCTTGTCGACGTCCGTGTTGGCTGCGAATTTTTCTGTCGATAGTCCAGACTTCAAAGCGTTAAAACAGATACCCCAGGAATTTGTCTACAAAGGATTTGGCTGCGACGGAGGGAATCTTTCCCCCGCGGTTGTCTGGAAGAACCCACCCAAGGGAACCAAAAGTTTCGCAGTGACGCTCTACGATCCGGACGCCCCTACAGGTAGCGGCTGGTGGCACTGGGTACTATTTAACATCCCCCCGGACGTATCCTCGCTTCCGCGAAGTGCTGGTGACCCGGCATCTCCTAAAATTCCTGCAGGCGCGGTGCAGAGCCGCACCGATTTCGGCAAGCCTGGTTACGGTGGTCCTTGCCCGCCAAAGGGCAGTCAGCCCCACCGCTATATCTTCACGGTGCACGCCGTAAAAGTAGAGAAACTTGACCTTGATGAGAACGCTTCCGGTGCACTGGTTGGCTACATGGTCAATGCTAATTCGCTCGGCAGCGCCAAGTTCGTCGCCACGTATAAACGACCGTAGCAAGTTTCACTGCGATTGTGGCGAATCTGTGCGTCGAATGTCAAAACCGGCTGGATGATGCGCGTAACTTTTGTAGCGTCGGAGGTCAACTGCAGGAGTTATTTAGGAATCGGCGAACGACAGCGATGAGCTGAGCTGGTTGATCAACGTGGACCCAATGACCAGCGTTTGGGATTGCCGCATACTCGGCTCGTGGAAACAATTGTCGAATCATATCTTGATCCGCGCCCAATCCCGGAGGAGACTCGGGGCAAGGTCTTCGCTAGAAGAACAGGATCGCCCCCACAGCGAACGTCTTCGCTCTGGCTTCCGGTGCGCCGCTTTGTTCGGTCTTGTGGTCAATGTACTCGGCGACGAGCTTCAAACCAGGCGCCAAGTCGTGGTAGACGCCTAGCACCCACGCCTTGTTCTTGGCGCCTGCGATGTCCTTGTTGCGGGTCTCACCATATTGAAAGCCGACCTTGGTGCTCGCGATCGGATTGAAGCTGATATTCCCCAGGAAGCCTTCCGTCCTGTACCGCTTGCCCGCCGGGTCGGTCGCGTTGAGGAACAAGATCGCGTCGCCAATGCCCTTGCCTTTGAAGCCGGACAGATTCGCGGTGATGCCGGACCAGCTCACTCTTCCACCGAGCTCGTAGCCATTCGCGGTCGCAGTGGCGCCCGTGTCCGGCTGCTCCGCTCGCTGGGTCACGAACGACGTCCAAAGCTTGCCATTCACGGCCGTCGGCGAACCGAATTCATAAGTCGCCAGTCCTTGCAACATCGGTTGTGTGTGAATCGTGTACTGGCTGCCGATATCGACGGGCTGGAAGACTCCGATTGCGCCCTGAAAACCGCGAATGACGGGCGATGCGTAGGTAATCTGCGGCTGGAACGACATGTAGATATAGCCTTCACCCACTTGCCCGAACGTCGTGTTGAGCGCTCCCGCGGAAAAGGCCTGCGTACCGACGCCGGGCACGGTCATATCCGAAAACGTTCCTTCACGCTGGAACAGCCCAGCGTCACGGCCAACTTTGACGCTGCCCCAGCTCGCGTCACCGAACTTCAGATACGCGTTGCGCACGTCGCCGACGGTCTCCGCACCGGCGATCCGCTGCCCGGCGAAGATCGACGGGTTCGAAATCCCGGGAGCGAAACCGATGTGGGCTTCGACATCGAGGTTATTGGTTCGCGTCGTCGCAATGAAATGGATCCAGGCCGGCAGGAATCCGTTCTCGATCGAGGTCGTCTTGTTCGCGTTCCCTACTGCATTGCAGGCCGAGAAGGGCGCCCAATTCGCTGCACCGACATTGTTGCTGCAACGCGTGTCGGTATAGAAGCCGTTCACCGTGCCGTTGATGTCCAGCGTCCAGGCGCCCTGGGTGAAACTGATCGCGTGCACGCCACCGCTCGTGACCAACGCCAAGGCGCCCGCCAAGACTGGCCGCATCAGATTTCTGTTGCGCATTCTTGTCTCCCTGAGTTTGATATTCGCTGTATGAGCGTCATCCAGCCCATGCCGGCTAGATTTCTCTCCGCTTCATGGCGCCGGCGATGTAATCCGCCTGGCGGATGGCCAGTGCCACGATGGTGAGCGTCGGGTTGCAAGCCGCACTGGACGTAAATTGGCTGCCATCGGACACGAACAGGTTCTTGACGTCGTGTGCCTGTCCCCATTTATTCACCACGCCGTCACGAGCGTTCGCGCTCATCCGGTTGGTGCCCATGTTGTGGCTAGCAGGGTACGGGGGCATGTCGATGACGCGCTTCGCCCCGACGGCCTCGGACAGGGCGCGCCACTGCTTCAGGCCATGCTTCGCCAGAGCATCGTCGTTGGCCGTGTAGGTCTTGGTCACGATCGGTACCGCCAGGCCGTATTGGTCTTTCTCCGTGGAATGCAGCGTGATGGTGTTCTTCTCCGTCGCCTGATCTTCGCCGCAGACCCAGACGCAGGTCATGTTGTCGTACTGGTCGATCGCCGATGTGAAATCGCGACCCCAGCCACCCGGCTTCATGAACGCCGCCACGAAAGGCAGGCCCAGCATCAGGCCTTCCAGGTAATAGCCGCCGACAAAGCCGCGCCTCGTATTGTTGGGCGCCTCGTCGGCAACGATCGCCGATATGGCCGTACCGCGATACATGTAGATGGGCTTGTCGTAGATGGACACGGCGGCGGACGTCGCGTGGTTCATGTAATTCCTGCCCACTTGCCCGGACGAGTTGGCGAGGCCGTTGGGGAACATGTTCGACGCGGAGTTGAGCAGGAGCCGCGGCGATTCGATGGAGTTGCCGGCGACGCAAACAATTCGTGCTTTCTGCAATTGCTGCTTGCCGTCCTTGTCGGCGTAAAGCACGCCGGTAACCTTGCCCGCCTTGTCATGTTCGATGCGGAGCACCATGGACTCCGGACGCAATTCGACCCTGCCGGTGTCTAGCGCCTGAGGAATGTCCGCCTGCAGCGTTGACCACGCGGCGCCGATCTTGCAGCCCTGCATGCAGAACCCGATCTGCTGGCACGCGGGACGGCCGTTGTACGGTTTGGAATTGATCGCCAGTGGGCGGACGATCTTCTTGTAGCCAACCTTCCGCGCGCCGGCAGCAACAACCTTGTAGTGATTGTTCTCCGGCAAAAGCGGGAGGCCGCTCGCCTTGGTACCGCTCACGCCCAGTTTCTTCTCGGCAAGGTCGTAATACGGTGCCATCTCGTCGTACGTCACCGGCCAGTCAAGGAGGTTGGCTCCCTGAACGGTGCCGTAGGTGGTTCTGGTCTTGAACTCGTGCGGCTGAAATCTCAGCGCCACCCCTGCCCAGTGCACCGATGACCCGCCCACGCCCTTGACCAGCCAGCACGGCAGATTCGGGTAGGTCTTGGTGTGATGCCATCCGCCTGCCGAATAGCGCTTGTCAAGCCAGGAAATCTTGCCGAACATGCCCCATTCGTCGTTGTCGATGTCGGCCTGGAGGTAATGCTTACCCGCCTCCAGGACCACGATCTTGTTGACGCCTCGTTGTGACAGTTCGTTGGCGAGCGTTCCGCCGCCGGCGCCGGAGCCGACGATGACGACGACGCCCTCATCGTTGAAATCAAATTGCGCGGGCATGATTTACGTCCTCCATTTCGTGAGTGGCTGATCCTGCAGGCATCCGCATACCGGGCCCGATTCAGATCCAGTTGATATCGTTGAAACCGCGGTTGATATAGCCACCCTGTTCCCAGGACGAGCCTTCGTAGCCGAGGAGAGGCCAGACCGCCTTGTTGTTGTAGAGCCCCGTGACGAGATCGCCCCTGATCTTCTGGAAGAAGGGCGAGCTTTCCATTTCCTTGAGCAAGGCGACGCGGTCTTCCTCGCTGGGAATGTCCGCATAGTCTTTTGCAAAGCGCTTGTTGGCGGCGGCGTTCAAGCCTGCGACGCCGTCGGTGATGAGTTTCTTCAGCTCCGCATTCTTCGCGGCCGTCGCGTCCGGCGCTGCCGCCTCCACCTTCTGTTCCGCAGCCTTCGCGGCCGCCGCCTCGTAGGGGGCCACGGCTTCCAAGTAGTATTTTTCGGAGAGCTTGTCGTGCGGGTAGATATCGCGCGCCATGCGCAGCAGCGTCTTTCCGACATCGGGGCCGAGCGTGGTGAACGACTGCGCCAGCGCATCGCGCGGGCTCAGCAACAACGTCGAGCCGGAAACCACGGTGACGCCAATCGCGGCCAGACCGCCGCTCTTGAGAAAGCCACGCCGGGTGACACGAGGCCGCTTGTCGAGCACGCGCATCGTGCCGGTCTTGTGGCCGCCGAAGGTTCTATCGTCGAAATTCATGTGCGCTCTCCCAAATATTCGTAAAAGTCGATCGGACCGCGCGTGGCACGCCTATGCGAATGAACGAACGGTGGTAGCCATTGCCATGTGCACCATCAAGCAAATGCCGGAATGACGTCGTGACGCTTCCAACCGCTGTCCTGCGTTGGCCACGCCATCGCCTCCCGCAACGCCGTGCCAACGCGATAGGCCAACTCCAGCCGCGGCAGCGGACCGCCGAACTCCTCGGCGCACGAGGTGGTCTTCTCGACCAATAGGTCGGCGCTCTGTGCGGGCTTGCCCATCGCGCGGCACAGCAGCGACCAGTCGGGCCGATCCAGCAGCAGCCCGGCCACCAGCAGCACCCCCGTGCGGCGGCGCGTCTGTGCCAAGCCAAGAATTTTTCTTCCCGCGACCACGACTTCCCAGGGAGATAGCGAGCCGACGGCAATTCCCATCTGCCGCAGCACGGATGCATACGCCTCCCCGATCCACTTGTAACTGCTCGTGACGCCTTTCGACACGAGGGGATGGGCCGCGGGAAGCACCACGGAGGCGCTCAGCATCCATGGCCCCACCAGCACCGCGCCGCCGCCCGATTGACGCTCGACAACATCGACGTCGATCCGTCGATGAACGTCTTCGACGCACACGGTCCGGTGTTGCGCGCGGCCGAGCACCACGGCGGGCTTGCGGTAGACCCACATTTGCCTGGCCGGTCGCGTAACCGGCACAAGCAGCTGACGCCCGTTCCACGCTTGTTCCTCGGCACGCGATACCACTCTTGGAATGCACGTCGGAAGCATCAAACTTGCTCCCGCGACTCGAGCCGCTGCTTGACCTCGGCGAGAAACAACGCCGCCGGGTAACCATCGACCGCGCGATGATCGAAGACCAGTGTCAACGTCGTCATCGGCGCGACGACGATTTCGCGCTCCTTCGCCACGGGTTTGTCGACCACCCGGCTCACACCGAGGATGCCGACCTGCGGTGGATTGAGAATGGGCGTGAACCAATCAATCCCGGTCATGCCGAGATTGGTCACGGTGAACGTTCCTCCTTGATATGCCTTCGGTGGCAATGCGCCGCTGCGCGCTGCTTCGGCCAGCTTGCGCATCTGACCGGCAAGATCCACCAGCGAGAGCTCGTCGGCGCGAACGATCACCGGCACCATCAGTCCGTTCTCGACGCTGACCGCTACACCCAGGTTCACCTGCGGCGCGAGCTCTATGCCACCCTCGCGGAGAAAGGCATTCATCCGCGGGTGCGCCTTCAGCGCCAGCGCTACCGCGCGCAACATGAAGGCCGTGACCGTAAGCCGCTGGGTACCGACTTCGCTTTGCAGCTCCTTGAGACGGGTCAGGGCCGTCGTCATGTCGACGTCCATACCCATGCCCACCCGTGGCGCCTTCCAGCCTTCCGTCATGTTGCGGGCGATGGAGCCGCGCAGTCCCTTGAGCGGAATGACCGTCGGCGCCGGCGGGTTCCCCGTCACCGGCGGGTTGACGTTAGGAAGCGCGGTCATCACGCCACCGTGATCAGGCCCAAGGCCGTGCCGGGTGGAAACGTCGCTTCGGGTTTGACCAGGATCTGTTCGAGAACACCGGAGGCGGGTGCCGTGACCTCGAAGGTGGTCTTCACGACCACGACGGAGGCGACAGGCTGGCCGGCCGCGACCGTAGCGCCTTCCTTGACGAGCCACTCCTCGACCAGCGCTTCGGTGCCCGGCTCCACATCGGCCCAGGCGTCCTGCTGCAGGACAATTTCGATCGTGCTCATGCTGTTATTTGTTCCGCGATGCGCGCCGCAACGAGGGAACGAGCCGCCTCTGCGATTGAATCGACTTGGGGAATGACGAACTGCTCCAGCGGCCGGCTGTAGGGAATCGGCACGTCGGGCACGGCCAAGCGCCACACCGGCGCCTTGAGGCTCAGCGTGTCCAGTCTTTCCGCCACGATCGCGGAGATCTCGCCCGAGAGGCCGAAGCTGAGATAATCCTCGTCGGCAATCAGCAGGCGGCCGGTCTTCGCGACGGACTTCAGCACCGTCTCCTTGTCGAGCGGCACCAACGTGCGCAGATCGACGATCTCGGCGCTGATGCCTTCCTTGGCCAGCTGGTCGGCAGCCAGCACCGCTTTCTGCACCATCTGGCTAAGCGTGACGATCGTGAGGTCCTTGCCCTCGCGCACAACCTTCGCCTGGCCAAACGGAATGGTGTAGCTCTCTTGCGGCACCTCGTTCGTGCTGCCCTCGAAGTAGGACATCCAGGGCAAGCCCATGATGCCCTTGTGAAAGAAGAACACCACCGGGTTGTCGTCGCGGATTGCCGAAGTCATGAGACCCTTGGCGTCGTACGCGTTGGATGGCACGACGACCTTGAGTCCGGGCATGTGGGCGAAGGTCGCGTACAGGCACTGCGAATGCTGAGCGGCGTCGTTGTAGCCGCCGCCGATGCCAGTCATCAGCACAACGGGGAGCTTGATGTTCCCCCCCGCCATGTAGGTGTTCTTCGCGAGATGGTTGTAGATCATGTCCATGCACACGCCGAAGAAATCGACGAACATGAGCTCGACAATCGGCCGCACGCCTTCGGCTGCGGCGCCGATGGCGGTGCCGATGAAGGCCGTTTCGGAAATCGGCGTGTCTATTATCTTGTCGCCTCCGAACTTCTCGTAGAGTCCGGTGGTGGCGCCGAAGATGCCGCCGTACTTCCCCACGTCCTCGCCCAGCACGAATACGTCGGGATCCCGCTCGATCTCCTGGGCAATCGCCTCGGAGATCGCTTGCGACATCGTGAGTTTGCGAATGGCTTGGTCGGTCACGGTGGATCTCCGTTGTGAGGCTCAAGCGAACACGTGTTGAAGCGCATCGCGTGGCTCGGGATAGGGGCTCGCACGGCCGTACTCGAAGGCCTCGGCGATGCGTCGCTTGGCGTGAGCGACGATGGCTTCGTTCTTCGCGTCATCGAGCAAACCGCGGTCGATAAGGTGATTTGCCAGCCGCGGAATGGGGTCGTTCATGCGCAGCGTCTGCACCTCGCCCTTGGGCCGGTAAACTTCGGGATCGCCTTGGAAGTGACCGAAGTAACGGTCGGTCTTCACTTCAATGAGCGTCGGTCCCTCGCCGCGGCGGGCCCGTTCCACCGCGGGACCGGCGGCGCGATAGACCGCGATCGCGTCGTTCTCCGGCACGCGTACTCCTGGCATGCCATAACCCGCCGCACGATCGGTATTCCATTCGACCGAGGTGGAAGCGGTCTTCTCGACCGAGATGGCGTACTTGTTGTCCTCGCAGACGAAGATCACCGGCAGCTTCCATAGCGCAGCGAGATTGAGAGACTCGTGAAACGCGCCCTGGTTGGTGGCGCCCTCGCCGAAGAAGGCGACGGCGACCCAATCCTTGCCGCGCCTCTTGGCTGCCAGTGCCGCGCCGCACGCCGGCGGCATGCTCGCGCCGACGATGCCGCTGCAGCTGAACTTGTGCTCGGGATCGAAGAGGTGCATGTGGCCACCCTTGCCGCGTCCCAGGCCCGTAGCCTTGCCGAACATCTCCGCCGTCATCTCCTTCAGCGGCACGCCCTTGGCGATGGCGAAGTGGTGCGGACGATGAGCACCGACGACACTGTCTTCCTTGCGCAGATGCGCGCAAACGCCGACCGCGATCGGCTCCTGGCCGGCGGCCAGATGCATTTCGCCGGGCACCGGGCCGCTGCCGATATCGAAGGCGAGCCCCTTTTGAATGTTGGGTGGCAGCTTGCCCTCCAGGTAGACCTTTGCCATCGTTTCTTCGTATTCCCGAATCTCGACCATCGTTCGATACATCCAGACCAATTGCTCGGAAGTCGGCTCCACGAAAATCTCCTCGTCTGTCCCTGTGCAGCGTCAGAATCGCCGCGCCGTTGGTTGACATGCTGTGCGCATGCTGAGCGCGGTGTCGAGTGCAGTCTCGCAACCGCCGTGCCACCAAATTTTCGGGACGCGGCAAACGCGCTTCCCTATGGAGCAGGCAAGGATGACTGGGGACCGTCGCTCAGCGCCGAGACGGACGTCTCGCTTTCTACTGAGACACCTGTCTCAAGAAGTGAGACATCAGGCGAGTTGCAGCGAAGTGCGCTTGGGTCTAGCCTGTCCTGACCCACGAGCTGGGAAACAGCCGTGGAAGCCGGAGGAGAGACGTGAGGCCCAGAGAAGAGGTGCGCGAGCACATTGGCCGAATCATGATGGCCGGCCACGGCAGGACCGATCTTCCGGTCGAGCCTCGCGTCATCAGCTCCTGGCGCCGCTCCCTCGAACACTACAGCCTGGATCCCGGGCTCGCGACCGCGCCGCGGGTCGTTACCGCTACGATGCTGCGGGACCATCGCGAGCGGCTGGAGACTTTTGCGCGCATTGCCATGCATGGCGTCGGCAAGCTGCACGAGCAGGTGCGTGATGCCAACTATTGCGTCCTGCTCACCGATGCCGAAGGGGTCACCACCAATTTCCTCGGCGTCCCCGCGCTCGATCGGGAACTCAAGCAGGAAGGCTTTCGCGTCGGCGTGTGCTGGTCGGAAGACGTCGAAGGCACCTGCGGCGTAGGCACGAGCATCGTCGATCGCAAGCCGCTCCTGGTGCACAAGACCGAGCACTTTCGCGCGCACAACATTCCGTTCACCTGCAGCTCCGCCCCGATGTTCGGTCCTCGCGACGAGCTGCTTGGCATACTTGATGCGTCGGCGTTGCACTCGCCCGACGATCGGCGCAGCCAGGCCCTGGTGTTCAATCTCGTGTGTAGCAGTGCGCTCTTGATCGAGAACGCTTTCTTCCTCGATTCCTATCGTGAAAATTGGGTATTGCATCTCAGCAGAGCTGCCGAGTTTCTCGATGTGCAGTTGGATTACCTGATCGCCTTCGATGATGCGGGACGCGTTGTCGGCGCCAACCGCAAAGCCCGATGCGAATTGCTATCCAGGGGCAGCGGCCCGGTCTGTCGGCTGGAGGACATCTTCGATCTGTCCTGCGATGCCAGCATTCGCCTCGCCCACGATCGGCCTGGATTGGCAATACCGATGCACGTCCACGCGACCGGTGAACGTTACTTCGCCATGCTGCGCGCACCGGCCAGTGCCGCACTGAAGGCGGCGATGTCCACACCATCGCTGCGCGTCGCCCACGCGTCAAATACGGGCGCTGCCGCCTTCAGCCGGCTGGCAATAGGCGATGCACACATGCTCGCCCAAGTCGAACAGGCCAAGCGCTTGGCCAATCGCCGCATCCCCATCCTGCTTTTGGGCGAGACGGGGTCCGGCAAGGAGGCGTTTGCGAAATCAATACACCGCTTCAGTGATCGGCGCGAGGAACCCTTCATTGCGCTTAACTGCGCAGCGATCCCGGAAAGCCTGATCGAAAGCGAGCTGTTTGGCTACCGCGAGGGCGCGTTCACCGGTGCGAAAGCCAAAGGGACCAAGGGAAAGATTCTGCAGGCCAACGGCGGCACGCTGTTTCTCGACGAAATCGGCGATATGCCCCTGCCGCTGCAATCCCGATTGCTGCGCGTCCTTGCGGAGGGCGAGGTTTTGCCCCTGGGAGCCGAGTCGCCTATTCACGTGGACCTGCATGTCATCTGCGCCACCCACCGCGACCTTGCCGAGATGCTGGCGGCGGGCGAATTCCGTGAAGACTTGTTCTATCGCCTCAACGCGGCGATGTTCCGGATCCCGCCGTTGCGGGAGCGCAGCGATCTGGCGCAAATCATCGCCCATGTGCTCGCGGACGAAATCCACGAGGCGGGGCGGAACTTGCAGATCTCTCCCGAAGCGCAGATGCGTCTCGCCAACTACCGCTGGCCGGGCAATATCCGGCAGTTACGCAATGCCATTCGCTACGCCGCAGCGCTATGCGAAGGAGATTTGCTGGGAATGGAGCATTTTCCGCCAGAAGTTCTCGGACTGGTCGGCGCTCTGCCGCCGCCTGTGGCTGGAGGCGCACTCCAGGCCACGGTGCTGCCCCGCCAAACCTCGCGTGAAATGACCGAGGGGGAGCAGATGGTCCAGGTGCTACGTCGCAATGGCTGGCAGGTTACGATCTCCGCAAAGCAAATGGGCATTCCTCGCGCGACGTTCTATCGCCGCATGAAGCGCTTCAACATCGTTGCGCCGAACCGCGCCGACCAGGAAGCATAGAAGAGCCGGAAGTTACGAACGCTCGTAAGCGTGTGGGTGGCGAATTCGCAGTATGAGTGAATTCGCCTGTGCGGTGCAGTCTTGCAGGCGCTGGTGGTCATGGTACGGTTTGCCCCATGCGCGACCTCTTCTTTCTCGCCATCCACCTGCTGGTCACCGTTGTGAAACTCTTCCGGCCAGGTGGCGTACGCGCCGTCGCCGCGGAGTCGTTGTTGCTGAAGCATCAGCTGCTCATTTGCAATCGCTTCCGCCGTCGCGCTCCGAATCTCACCACGCTCGATCGCGTAGTGCTCGGACTGACCACGCTGTTCGTGAGCCCGCGCCGGATTCCGAAGCTCGGCGCGTTCATCAAGCCGGCAACGCTGCTCAAGTTCCACAAAGCCTTGGTGGATCGGAAATACCGCCAGCTCTTTTCCTCCTCGTCGCATCGCCGAAAGCCCGGTCCCAAAGGTCCTTCGGCGGAACTCATCGCGGCGATCGTTGAGCTGAAGGTCCGCAATCCCAAGTTTGGCTGTGTCCGCATTGCCCAGCAACTCTCTCATGTATTCGGCATCGAGATTGACAAGGACGTCGTTCGCCGCGTGCTCGCGAAGAACTACCGGCCAAGCGACACCGGAGCCAATGGCCCCTCCTGGCTGACGTTCATCGCCCAGACCAAGGACAGTCTCTGGAGCCTGGACCTATTCCGCTGCGAATCGATTCTCCTGCGCAGTCACTGGGTACTGGTGGTCATGGACATATTCACCCGCCGCATCGTCGGTTTCGGCGTCGAGCGTGCCTACATCGACGGCGTCTCCGTATGTCGGATGTTCAATCACGCTGTTGCTGGCCGGCCCCTACCGAAACACATCAGCACTGACCACGACCCGCTGTTTCGCTTCCACCGTTGGCTGGCCAACCTGCGGGTCCTTGAGATCGACGAGATCAAGTCGGTTCCCTACGCCCCGGTTTCTCATCCCTTCGTTGAGCGCCTGATCGGCACCATCCGGCGCGAGTACCTGGACCGCCTGTTCTTCTGGAACGCGGTGGACCTCACGCGGAAGTTGGGAGAGTTCCGTTTGTGTCAATGTAACGTGAGACACCTACCTTCGTAGAATTACTGTCGAAAGGTAGGCAAACGATGTCTGAGAGAAAGAAGCTGAAGATGGTTTCGTCGACGACTGCGAGTTCTTCGGCGCCGGTCGCAGCGAATGCGGCACCGGATCCGGAAGTGCGTGCGATCGCGAAGCGCCGACGGTTCACCGCGGCGTATAAGCTCGCGGTGCTCGATGAGGCCGATCGCTGCTCGAGTGCCGGCGGAATCGGTGCGCTGCTGCGTCGCGAAGGGCTGTACAGCTCGCATCTGACGGTCTGGCGGCGCGAGCGCGAGGTCGGCGCGCTGGCTGCGCTCGGAGCTCGCCGCGGCAGGAAAGCCAAGTTCAGCGCGGAGCAGCGGCGCATTGCGGAACTGGAACGCCGTTGCGCGCAGCTTGAGCGCGAGCTTAACCAGGCGCGCACGATCGTCGAAGTGCAAAAAAACTCTGCACGCTGCTGGGGCTTCCGACGGCGGCGTCGGCCGAGAGCACCGGGAGCGAATCATGAGTGCGGTGGCCGAACTGGTGCCGGCGATGGCGACCCGGCGCGCGCTGCGCGCTCTGGGGGCAGCGCACGCGACGTGGTATCGACGTCGTCGTGCAGCGCGCGGACCAGCCGTTGTTCGGTCGCGGCCGGCGCCGCCGCTGGCCCTTTCGAGCAGCGAGCGCCAGTGCATCGTCGCGACGCTCAATAGCGCGCGCTTCGCCGACTGCACCCCGTACACGGCGTGGGCGCGCTTGCTCGACGAAGGCACCTACCTCGCTTCGGTGCGCACCTTCTATCGCGTGCTCGCCGCCGAGGGCCTGGTGCACGAGCGGCGCCAGCAGCTCGTGCATCCGGCGCACACCAAGCCCGAGCTCGTCGCCATGACCCTGCCTTGGTTTCACGTACATCAGAAGTTTGGTACTTTTCTGATGAACGGAGGGCGAAATGGGCAAGAAAGCGTCGGTTCCGAATCGGCATTACACGGAGGAGTTCAAGACTGAGGCAGTGCGGTTGGCACTTT
>WNGB01000907.1_pt1 | contig 81764 bp, 69 predicted proteins | sample 5400681 | NCBI WGS metagenome assembly WNGB01 (sample SAMN13153367, study PRJNA577476) | soil metagenome | isolation source: 115 cm soil or saprolite under grassland replicate 2 | place: USA:California | collected 2016-06-15 | reverse complement strand
ACGCCCTGTTCAACGTCTCCGCGGGCGAGATCACGGTCGGGCCGTACGCCTTCTTCGGCCACAACGTGTCGGTGCTCACCGGCAACCACGACATCAACAAGTTCGGGCGCGAGCGGCAGACCGCGATCCAGCGGAGCGGGCGCGACGTGGTGGTGGGCGAGGGGGCGTGGCTGGCCAGTCACGTGCTCGTGCTCGGGCCGTGCCGCATCGGCGAGCACGCGGTGGTGGCTGCCGGGTCCCTGGTCACTCGCGACGTCGCTCCCTACACCGTGGTTGCCGGCCGCCCGGCGACACCGGTCCGGAGGATTGAGCGTGGGGAAGCAGGCGCGTGAGGCTCGAGATCGGCGCCGGCGAGCGCCCGGATCCCCACTACGATGTCCACACTGACGTCCTCCCGCTCCCGGGGATCCAGCTGGTCTGCCGGCTGGACCGGCTCCCGTTCGCGGACGCCACCATCAGTGCGCTACGCGCCAACCACGTGCTGGAGCACCAGAGCTGGCAGCTGGCCGAGCCGACGCTGCGCGAGTGGGCGCGGGTGCTGCGGCCCGGCGCGACGGTCGACATCGGCGTCCCCGACGCCCGCTACATCGCCGTGCAATGGCTGGAGGGAGCCTACGGGACCTTGGAGGCCAACCGCTGGCTGCTCGGCGGCCACACCGAGCGCGCCGCCCACCGCGGCACCGACGAGCGGGGCGTCCCCCGCTGGATCTGGAACGCCCACCACACGCTGTTCGACGCCGACTGGCTGGCCGAGCTGCTCACGGCCACCGGCTTCGCCGAGATCGAGATCTCCCGCTACGAGGTCAGGAACCTCCGTTGCCACTGCCGGCGAGCCTGCATGCGGTGACAGGAGGGCTGTCGCCTTTGCTGCCGCCGTACTGCGCGCCAGCGCTGGTAGGTCCCCGCAGGGGCGGACACCGACACGCGTCTACGTGGCGTCGCCACCCACGGCACCGGCCGGCTCCGCCGGGTCCGGGAGCTCGACCCGGAACGACGAGCCGCCGCCAGGCCGGTCCTCCACCCACGCCCGCCCGCCGTGCAACTGCGCGAAGCGGGCCACCAGCGAGAGGCCGATGCCCACTCCCGGCGAGTGAACAGGCACTCCCGGCCCCTGACGGAACGGCTCGAACAGGGCGGCCCGCAGCTCCCGCGGCACCCCGTCGCCGGCGTCCTCGACCGCCAGCAACACCCACCCGTCCCGGCGAGCGACCTTGACCCACACCGATGTATCCGGCGTGGTGTGCCGCTCGGCATTGGCGAGCAGGTTCTCGACGATGCGCTCGACCTTGGCGGAGTCCACCCGAGCGATCACCGGCTCCATCGCCAGGTCGAGCTCCCGGCCGCTCCGCTGTCGCCAATCCTCGGCGACGCGGCCGACCAGCGCGGCGAGATCGGTCCGGCTGAGCTGCGGCTCCACGATCCCCTTGCTCAGCCGGTCGAGGTCCAGCAGGTCGGTGAGCAGCCGATCCAGCTTGCCGGCGTTGGCCACGAGACGGACCACAAGGTCAGCGGTGTCCTCCTCGGTCAGGCTCGACCCGGCTCGCTTGAGCGTGAGGGCGATGCCGATGACAGCCGCGAGCGGAGTGCGCAGCTCATGGGAGACGGCGTCGAGGAAGGTGTTCTTCATCTCGTCCAGCGCCCGCAGCTGGCGGGCGGCCTGCCGCTCGCGCTCCAGCGCCTGCCGCTCACGCTCCAACGCCTCGCGCATCGCCGCCTCGGCCTGCTTCTGGTGGGTCACGTCGATGTAGAAGCCCTGCCAGACGTTCGGCTCGCCGTTCTTGCCGGGCACCAGCACGGCATGGTCGTGGAGCCACACCACTCGGCCGTCCTTGGCGAAGACCCGGTACTCCACATCCCAGGGGTCCCCAGTGCGTTCGCAGCGCTCGTCCTCGGCCAGCACCCGTTCGCGGTCATCGGGGTGCACCAAGGTCTTCCAGAAGCCAGGCTGCATGGCTTGCTCGGACGAGTAGCCGAGCATGTCCTCGTTCTGCGGGCTCTTGTAGACGAACGAACCGCCGACCGCGTCGACCTCGGAGTACAGCACGGCGGGGATCTGTTCGGACAGCGCCTGGTAGCGCTCCATCGCCCCGGGGAGCCACCCCTTGGGTCGGGCCTGCTCGGCAAGCTCCGAGCGCGCGGCAGCCTGGCGCCCGACGTTGTCGATCGCGGCACCGGCCAGCTCACCGAAGCCGCGCAGCAGCTCGGTCTCGGCGGTGTCGACCACCGCGCCCAGCTCATTCCATGCCACGCCGATCACCCCGACCACCGACCCGCCGGCAAGCAGCGGCACGCACAGCGCAGTCTCCACGCCGTCCCGCCCGCCAGCCTCCCGCAGCCGACGCGACAAGGGGCGGCGCTCCGTCATGGCCAGCGGCGTGGCGGCCTGCCACACCTCACCGGCCAGACCCTCCCCCTTACGGAGGCTGCGACCCACACTGGCGGAGAAGCGGCCGATCCCACACCGCACCACCAGCCGGCGGCCATCCTCTTCAACCAGCCAGAGGAGCGCGTCGCCGGTGCCGCCCAGCCGCGCCGCCCAGGCCACTATCTGCTCGGGCAGTTCGTCGAGCCCTGGTGGGCCGACCGGGGCAGGCGAGATCCCGAGCGGAGCTTCGGGCGTTCTACCCGCCCATCCGGACCAGGCATCGGCCCCCATGGCGGGCACCCCCCTTCTTCCCGCTCGACAGGATCGGGCCCGCTCCACCGGTCCGGTGCTCGGGGCCCCGGCTGATGCAGCGGTAAACTCCAGTAAAGCTACCGCGAGGAGCACCCTGCAGGCGAACCGCAACAGCGACCGCGACGCGGTGGCGCTCCGATGCTTCGCGAGCAGGGCCGTGACCTGCATGCCGAGTTTCTCGAGCTGCTTCCGGCGAGCGCTCCAGCGGGCGGCTCGCCAGCCGCCTGCCCTGTCAGCACCAGCAGCCCGAGCGCAACGATCGGCATGCCGAGCTTCACGAAGCTGTTCCAGACGCCTTGGATCAGCAGAGACTGCGCGATCTGGGAGGGCGGGAACCCGAAGGACGAGTAGAAGCGGTAGGTCACGCCCAGCCCGACCGCCTGCCCCGCGGGCAGCAGGTTGCCGACGGCGGTCGAAGTGTGGCTTCGATGACAGCCTGCCGCGGCGTCAGCCCGGGCAGGGCCACCAGCTGCGGCAGCAGGTAGGAGACCAGGTTCCAGACCGCCGCGGCGGGGCCGGGCTGGTCCAAGGGGTAGCCGGTGTAGGCTACGAGCACCTCCTCCGCCAGGTCACGGAATCCGGCCTTCAGGGCCGGGGTCGGGACAGTGGCTCGTCGATGCCGAGCCGGTGGGCGATAGCGGCGGCCTCGACGCGAGTGTGGGCACCGAGCTTGCCCAGGATGTTGGACACATGCACGGTTGCGGTCTTGGGGCTGATGAAGAGTGCTTCGGCGATCTGGCGGTTCGTTCGCCCCGCGGCAACCAGTACGAGCACCTCCCGCTCCCGCGGGGTGAGGCCGAGCGCGTCGAGCGGGGATGGCTTCCCGGGCGCGGGCGCAGGGTGGTCATCGCCCAGGTCGAGGCGGCCGCGCCTGGCCAGAGCCTCGATCTCTGTGCGGAGCGGGTGCGCCCCGAGCCTGACAGCCGTCGCATACGCGCTGCGCACGGCCTGCTCGGCGTGATCGCGGGACCAGCCCACCGTGAGCAGCGAATCCGCCTGGCGCCAGTGGGCGTAGGCCGCTGGGTGCGGTTCGCCGAGCAGCTCCCAGGATTTGGCTGCCGACCCCCACAGCTCAGCGTCGTTGTGCCCTTGGAGTCGGGCGAGCTCGGCCTCGCCGGTCACCGCCTCAGCCTCGACCCGTGGAGGCAGAGCGGCGGTCGGGTTGGCCGTCCCGGCTGAGGTCCGGGCGTGCAGCCGGGAGGCCAGCTCGTGGCCGACCGCGCGCGCCTCGAGCTCCTCCCCGTCGGTCCGCCGGGCTCGGGCCAGCTCGGCGCGGTCAGCCGCGGCGCGCAGTCCCAGCGTGCACAGCGAGGCGGCAAAGGTGCTGTCTGACCCGACGAGCTTCAGCCCTTCGGCCACGGCGGAGCTCGCGTCGGCTGGGCGACCCTGCAATAGGGCCAGCTCGGCGGTCCTGGCGAACAATGGCCCCGCCAGCCACGCCTGGGTCACGGTCTGCGCGAAGGCGTCGTGCGCCACCGCCAGGTGCGCGGCGGCAGAGGCTTCCAGGCCCCGGCCGAGGTCGAGCTGGGCGTAGGTGGTGTGAATGTAGACGTGGGTGGCCGCCAGCTCGGGGCCCAGCCGGCTCACCGCCTGCCGTAGCATCTCCTCAGCCTCGTCCCAGCGGCCCAGCGCAAGCAGCGAGCGGGCGGCGCTGGCGGCGAGGAATGGGCCGTGCCAGCGCGCCAGTCCCTGGCGGCCTGCCGCTCGGGAGCCTTCCATTGCGACGGTGGCGGCCTCCTCCAGTCGACCGAACGCCTCCAGCACGCCGGACAGGGCGGTCAGCGCGCGGGCGAGGTCGTCGACCTTGGCGACCTTCTCGGCGATCCGGCACGCGTGCCGAAGCTGCTGGATGCCCCCCTCGAGGTCGCCGAGAAAGGCCAGGTCCACGCCCAGCGCCCGCCGGGCGTGGCTCTCCTCGACGGGAGCGCCGACCTGCCTGGCGATCGCGATCGCCTCCTCGCACAACGCGCGCGAGTCACGATGGCGGGCCTGGATCATGAGCGCTTCGCCGAACTCGGCGAGCACCCCGGCCCGCTCGGCCGATGGTGGCGCGGGGGGGACCAGCGCCACGGCCTGCTCGTACTCGGCCAACGCCCCCTCCGCGCCGGTCGCCGCCAGATAGCTGCCGAGGCGTCCGTGCAGTACCCCGGCCTGCACCGGGTCGCCGCCCGGCTCGACCTGGGCGAGCGCCGCTCGGGTCAGCGCGATCGCCCGGACCGGGTCGCCGGCGGTGAACGCCGACTCGGCCGCATACCGCAGCACCATGGCGCGGCTGAGGGTCGCGCGCTCCTCGGCGTCGGGGACCTGGTCCCACAGCTCGAGCGCCGTCTCGAAGTGCTGCTGAGCGTCGGCGAAGGCGAAGACGGCCCGTGACTGCAGGCCCGCCTGCACGGCGGCTGGCAGGGCGCGCACGGGATCGTGCGCCTTGACCCAGTGATAGGCGAGCCGTGCCGCCATGGTGGCCTGGTCAGGCCCGACGAGGTCGGGGTGCTCGCTGATCGCGCGGGCGAAGGCGGCGTGCAGCCGCACGCGCTCGCCGGGCAGCAGCTCTGCATGCAGCGCATCCTGGGTCAGGGCGTGACGGAAGGCATAGGTCTCGCTGACCGGATCGGGAATCAGCACCTGGTGGGCCACCGCGGCGCGCAACGCGGCAAGCAGCTCCGCGTCGGGCAATTGGGCGACCGCGGCGAGCAGCCCGTGCTCGACCGGGCCGCACGCCGCCGCCGCGACCCGCAGCACGGCCTGCGCATCGTCGGGAAGGACCTGGATGCGGGTCAACACGACGTTCTCCAGGCGCGGCGGCAGGCCGCGTCCGTCGTCCTGCCGGCCGGCGGCCAGCAGCTCCTCGGCGAAGAAGGCGTTGCCCTGCGAGCGATCGTAGATGCGCTCGAGCAACGGCGCGTCAGGCGGTGACCCGAGGATGCCGGCCAGCAGGTCGGCGAGGTCGGCACGCCCGAAGCGGTCGACCTCCAGGCGTTCGGCCCGTCCGCTGCGGTCCAGCCCGGCCAGGAGCGGTCGCAGGGGATGGCGGCGGTGCAGCTCGTCGGTCCGGTAGGTCAGCACCAACAGCAAGGCACCCGCCTGCAGGTTGTGCGCCAGGAAGGTGAGCAGGTCCAGCGTCGAGCGGTCGGCCCAATGCACGTCCTCCACGACCAGTACCGTGGGCGACTGGCCGGCCAAGCGCTCCAGCAGGGCCAACAGGGCCTCGAACAGCCGAGCCTGTGCCGACGGGCCGGCGGTGAGCCCGACCGACGGCGGCTCGGCAGGCACGTGTCCGAGCTCGGGCAGAAGGCGGGCGAGCACTGGCCGTCCGGGCCCTGTCAGCTCGTCGAGGGCCGCAGGCTCCAGCTCCCGGCCGAGACCGCGCAACGCCTCGGCAACTGGCGCAAACGGCAGCGCGCCCTCGCCGAGTTCGATGCAGCCGCCGACCAGCACCCGCCCGCCGGTCTGGCGGACGCGTGCTGCGAACTCGCTGACCAGCCGGGTCTTGCCGACCCCGGCCTCGCCGCCAACGCAGACCGTCACCGGTGCACCGCCGCTGGCGTGTGCGAAGGCCGCCTCGAGGCGGCCGAGCTCAGCGCTCCGGCCAACGAAGCGGGCGCTTGCGACGCCGCTGGTCATGCCACGGATTATGCGCTGGAACAGATCCGACGGGAACGGCCTGCCGCCGACCGAGGCTCCCTCCTCGCGGTGGGACGCGGTGCCTGAAGAACCTGTGCTCATTTCGCTCCTGGGTGGTGGGCCGCCTCGGGGCGGCCGTACCGTGGGATGTCGTCAACCTTGACGGTAGGGAGCGAGCCTGGCCTGGGCATCGGACAATGCACCTAGCTTCCGGCCGCCCAACGCCTAACTCCGCCGGTCCGGCACCGTAGTCGATGCCTACCGGGTTGGCGCTGGATGGGATCAGGTGGGTGGGGTTCCCGGGCCCGGCGCCGGGGAGTGGGCGTCGACCAGGCCGTGCTGGTAGGCGAGCAGCGCGGCCTGGACGCGGTTGGTCAGCCCGAGCTTGCTGAGCAGCCGCGCGACGTGCGACTTCACGGTCGCCTCGCTGACGAACAGCGCCTCGGCGATCTGGGCGTTCGAGAGGCCCATGGCCAGATGGCGGAGCACGTCCCGCTCCCGGCTGGTCAGTTCGGGTAGCGCGGCCGGGTGCGGGCCACCGCCCGCCGCGGCGGGTACCGGCGAGCCCTCGGCTGGGGCGCGCTTGGGCGGCGCGAGCCAGCGGCGTCCGGCGCCGATGCCGTAGGCGAACGCGGCCAGTGGCAGGACGGCCGCCGCGACGCCGGGCGGGTCCACGCGCCAGTCGATCAGCACAGCGGGGAAGGTGGAGCCGATGCCGAGCGTCACGAGCGCCATCCGCCGCAGCAGCCACCACCGACGCGCGGCGCCGATTCCAGGCAGGACGAGTAGCGGCACCCAACCGACCACGGGGGCGGCCAGGAGCAGCCAGACCAGGGGACCCCGGGCCCACGGCGCGGTGCCAGGTGACGGCGCTGGATGATCCTTGTAGAAGACGACCCCGGTCAGCAGGAGCAGCAGGGCGGTTCCCAGCACCGCCCAGAGGACGTCGTCGCCGGAGTTGACCATCCCCATCCACGGCCAGGCGCCACCCCGCTTGATGGCCTCCACGTCATGCACGGCAAAGCCGTCGAGGTCCACGATGCGGGCCATCGGCACCGTGCCGTCCGGGTCCCGCTGGTAGCAGGCGTAGAGGAGGCGACCATCGACAACGCCGCCGACGACCTTGTAGGCGTCGCGGGCGGAGCGCTTCGGGAAGCACGTATCCAGCACGCGGTCCGGACCGGGACCGCCGGGCAGGGCCGACCGGAGCTGTGGTTGACGGAGTGAGAGCGGCCCAGTGCTTCCAAAGTGCTCGCGGTCGAGGAGAGCGACGGCCAGGAACGTCCAAGCGACCAGGATCATCAGTGAGCCCGCGAGGTATCGGCTGGGACGCTGGAATGACGCGGGCATGTGCTGGATCCTACCTGCTCTGCTCAAAACGTTCCGTTTGGGTAGGGACATATCCCTGCGCGATCCTACTTCATCCTTTCGGATACCTCGCCAATTTCATCCCTTCGGCCGAAGTCAGGGCCGTGCCGCCGCCCATACGGTCGGCCACGTCCTGCAAGTTGACCGAAGGAGCTCGAGTGCGAAGAACGACATATGGCCTCGGTGCCGCCGCGATGACGGCCGCGCTGCTGCTTGCCGGGTGCGGCGCCGGCGGTGCGCCCGAACGCGACACCGCCGGAACGTCACCGGCGACCAAGACGACGAGGGTGGCCGTTAACGGGATCTTGGCGAAGCCGGCGAAGGAGATCGTCAGCGCTGCGGCGGCCGCGTTCCGCTCGGCCCGCTCGGTCCGGGTCAACCTCACGGCCGACGACGCCAATGGGTCGACCCGCATGGACCTCAAGCTCACCAGGAAGAAGGAAGCGGCGGGGTGGATCGAGAATGAGGGCGTGCGCATCGACATCATCGCCGTCGCTGGCGGCACGGTGTACATGAAGAGCCGCAAGCTCTGGGAGCAGGTTGGCGGCGCCGAGGCCGCCAAGCTGATCGGCGATCGGTGGGTGCGGATGCCGCTGGGCAAGGCCGGCGAGCTGACGCCGTTCATCGAGGACCTCACCATCCGTGGGCTCGCGGACAACATCTTCAGCCCGAAGGACACGCCCATGTTCGTCCGCAAGAGCGGGGCGACTATGGGCGGCCGGCCCGCGGTGCGGCTGCAGGCGCTCGACGGCTCGTACTATGTGGCGGCGACCGGCAAGCCGTACCCCCTGCTCCTGGATAGCAAGGGGAAGAATGACGTCGGCTTCTCCCAGTACGACCAGGACTTCGCCATCAAGGCGCCACCTGACGCCCTCGACTTCGACAAGCTGCAGGGCTGAATGCCCACGGGCCGTCATTGCAGACCCAGCGTCTGGTAACTGGCTTCGTCGCGGCCTCCGGGCAGGCAGAGCACCAGATTCCGATCTGGTGCTCTGACCGCTCGGATGTACCCACACGGAGGGTGCCCGTCTGACGGCGTTCTGGGCAGAGCAGGGAACCGGCCGGCAACACCGCCCTGCCGCGCCTGGCCGGCGCACCGTGACCTCCACAACCCCTGGTACCGTGCGATCGCGTCAAGTCAAGGGCGGCCCATGCGGGCAGCGCCACGTACCCGATATCCGCCGAGTCTGGGCCGCCCGGCGAGAAGGAGCGACATTGGACCCAACCGACGACCTGGACCCTGGCCTGGTGGAGGGCGTGCTGGAGGTGGTCAGGCGGATCCCGCCCGGGCGGGTGCTCTCCTATGGCGACGTGGCTCGGATGGCGTCCGCGCCGACCGCGCGCAACGTCGGCCAGGTCATGCTGCGGCACGGCAGCGACACGCCGTGGTGGCGCGTGCTGCGGGCCGACGGCACACCAGCGCCGCACCTGCGCGAGCAGCAGCTGGCCCGCCTGCGGGCGGAGGCGACCCCGATGGCACCTTCCGGGGACGGCGTCGACCTGCGCCAGGCCCGCTGGTCCGCCGCGCGGCGCGGACCGGACTCTGGGTCGCAGCCACCGCTGTTCGACTGACTTGACTTAATTGATCGGTCGAACCGGGGGCTCCAGCAGGACCTGGCGGACGGCATCGTCGAGGCCCTGGAGGGCACGGACGAGGTCGCGCTCGGGGATCGGGAGTGCCTTGCGGATGCGGTTGATGGCGTCGGTGAAGCCGACCCGCGCCGCGCGATGGGCGGTGGTCCCCGCCTCCGTCAGCGAGACGAGGTATGAGCGGCTGTCCGCCGGGTTCCGCGAGCGGCGGGCGTGGCCGCGGGTCGTCATGGTGCGGACGTAGTCCGAGGCCGTGGTCAGCGGTATTCCCGCCATCCGCGCCAGCTCGCTGATGGTGAGGGGACCGGCCCGCTGGACCGCGCTGTAGATCGCGTACTCGTCGGGCCGCAGGCCGCCGTCGGCCATGGTCTGGCTGAGCAGAGCCCGGACCCGGTGGCTCGCGGCGAACAGGTCGAACAGGAACGAGATCTCCCGGCGCTGACCCAAGTGGTTTGGCACGACGTCAGTGTGACCACGAGGCAGCGGCTCCGCCAAGCCCAAGGAGTTGCGTATCCCTGGTGCGGAGCGCATATACTCCGAACCCGGAGCAAATCTTGCCGCGTTCACGGAGGGCCGATGGTGGGAACTGGAAGCGGAGGACCAGGGCCCTGGCGTGTCCACGGCCTGGCATGCCTGCTCGCCGCGCTGGCGATCGCCGGCTGTACCACTGGGCGCCCGGCCCGTGACCAGGCGGGGACGACCGCTCCGTCGACGACCAGGGCGATCGCGCCCCCCACCCAGCCCTCGCGGGGGCCGGGTGGCAAGCAGCAGTTGCATGCTGGGGTGCGCACCAGCGAGGTCAGCGGATCCCCCGGGAGCGTGACGCTCTTTGAGCCGGACAAACCCAAGCGGCGCAACGCACCGGTGATTGGCTTCGTTCAGGGCGTCGGGCCGGATGAGTACCGGGGCTGGATCGATCATCTGGTGGCGCGGGGCAACATCGTCGTCTTCCAGAACCAGCCGTTCGACGGAGTGGACCTCGCCGAGCGGCGCAAGGGGCCGGTCGCGGGACTGCGGGCTGCGATGCGGGAGCTGGCGCGGGCGGGACACGTCAAGCCAGAGTGGGACCAACTGGTACTCGTGGGCCACTCGGTCGGTGGGGACATGGCGGCCCAACTCGCTGCCGACGCCGGCAGGCAGGGGCTGCCGCGACCGAGAGCGGTGTTCGCGCTACAGCCGCGACTGGAGGACCAAGAGAGCATGCGGGTGCTTGGCGGCATCGCGCCGTCCAGCCTGATGCTCGTGCTGGCCTCCGACCGTGACAACAGGGTCGGTGAGGAAGGGCCGAGGGCGGTGTGGGCCGCGCTCGGCCACATCCCCGCCGCCAACAAGGACTACGTCCTGGTCCGCACGGACGAGCACGGCGCGCCGGCGCTGATCGCCGACCACTTCCTGCCGCTCAGCGGCGGCGGCAACCCGCCGGACGCGCTCGACTTCTACGGCCCCTGGAAGCTCCTCGACGGGTTGCAGCGCTGCGCGATCGCGCGGCGGGACTGCCGCTTCGCGCTCGGGGGAGCCACCGAGCAACGTTCGATGGGCACGTGGAGCGACGGCGTCCCCGTGACGCCGCTCGAGGTCACCGACTCACCCTGAAACCGCCACCGCCGGCCGAGCGGCCCACCGGCGGCCGAGCGGCCCACTGCGGCCGAGCGGCGCGATGGCGACGCCCGGACACGGCATGCGGATTCGGTCCGCATTATCGTTGACACGATGCGCATCCTGAGGACGCCCCTGCCGCACCGGCTCGGCGCTGTCGCCGCTGCCGTCCTGCTCGCGCTGCTTGCGGCGTGTACGCGGCCGGATGCCGGCCCACCGGTCGCGCGGCCGGCGTACGCAACCCCGGCCCGCACCTCGCCGCCGACCGCCAACCAGACATCAGCCCAGCCGTCGCCGCCGCCGCCCCGCTTCCACGCCACCGTCTTGCCGCTGCCGGCCGGCCTGGCGGCCCAGATGCGCGGGAGGACCTGGCAGCCTGGCTGCCCCGCCCCGCTGCGCGAGCAGCGGCTGCTGAGCTTGGGGTACTGGGGGTTCGACGGCCAGGCGCACCAGGGTCCGATGGTGGTCAACCAGGCGGTCGCCAGCCGAGTGGTGTCGGTGTTCCGGCAGCTGTTCCAGGCACGCTTCCCCATCCAGGAAATGCACCTGGCCGTGCAGTACCTGCCCGGCCACGACGACCCAAACGACACGCGCAACTACACCGACGGGTTCAACTGCCGACCGGTGGTGACCGCGCGCGGTCCCCTGGCCAGCTGGTCGCAGCACGCCTACGGGCTGGCCATCGACATCAACCCCATCCAGAACCCCTACGTGGCCGCCGACGGATATGTGCGCAACCTCCACGCCCGCCGCTTCCGGGACCGGTCGCTGCGCCTGCCGGGGATGATCCACCCCGGCGACGTGGCGGTGCGGGCCTTTGCCGCCATCGGCTGGAAGTGGGGCGGAGACTGGAACGGCCACAAGGACTATATGCACTTCTCCGCGACCGGCCGCTAGAGCCACCCTCGCCGCTCTCGCCGCTGGCGGGGCGAAACCTCGGCGGGCCGCACGCCGGGCTGTTGCCGGCCTCCCCGGGGTCTCGGTACGATGCTCGCCCCGCTCATCGCCGGAAAGCTCAGCGACCGCGTCGGCTCGGCATCGCGCTGGTGGCCGCCGGCGTCGCGCTCCACCAGGTCCCGGAGCACGGACGGCTCCATCGCAATGCCAATGCCTGAGGAGGCGGTATGCAGTACTCGCGCTTGGGCGCGTCCGGTCTGAAGGTCTCACGGATCGCCCTTGGGATGATGAGCTACGGCTCCCAGGCCGAACGCAGGTGGCATCTCCGCGAGGACGAGGCCGAGCCGATCGTGCGGCGCGCGGTCGAGGCCGGCGTGACCTTCTTCGACACGGCCGACACCTATTCCGACGGCATGACGGAGGAGATCACCGGCCGGCTGCTCACCAAGCTGTTCCCCCGCCGCGACGACTACGTGCTGGCCACCAAGGTCTTTTTCCCGATGGGCCCCGGCCCCAACGACCGCGGGCTGTCCCGCAAGCACGTCCTTGCCGCCATCGACGACTCGCTGCGCCGGCTGGGGACTGACCACGTCGACCTCTACCAGATCCACCGCTGGGACGACGAGACCCCGATCGAGGAGACGATGGAGGCCCTCCACGACGTCGTGCGGGCCGGCAAGGCCCGCTACATCGGTGCCTCCAGCATGTACGCATGGCAGTTCGCCAAGGCGCAGCACACCGCCACGACGGCTGGGTGGACCCGGTTCAGGTCGATGCAGAACCACTACAACCTGGTCTACCGCGAGGAGGAGCGCGAGATGATCCCGCTCTGCCTCGACCAGGGCGTCGGCTGCATCCCGTGGAGCCCGCTGGCGCGCGGGCTGCTCGCCGGCAACCGCGAGCGTGGCGGCGGGCAACGGACTGTCCGGGCCGGCAGCGACCCGCTCGCCGACTCGATGTACGTCGACGACGACTTCGACGTCGTCGACGCGGTCCGCGCGGTCGCCGCCGAGCGCGGCCTCCCTCCGGCGCGGATCGCGCTTGCCTGGCTGCTCGGCAAGCCCGCCGTGACCGCACCGATCGTCGGGGCGACCAAGCCGCACCACCTGGAGGACGCGATCGCCGCGGTCGACCTGACCCTGAGCGAGGACGAGGTCACCCGCCTGGAGGCTCCCTACCGCCCCCACCCGGTCCTCGGCCACCACTGACCGTCAGAGCCGGTGCGGCCCCACTCGTGCGGCCCGCACAGCCTCGCTCCCGGGAGCGAGGCTGTGCCTACGGCGCGGGGATCGTCCATAGACCCCGGCCGTGCGTCGCGGCAATGACGTAGTCGCCGCTCGGGCTCAGCGCGAGGTCATTGGTCGAGGAGTTCGGCAGCCCAGCGCCAAAGCGGGACCAGCTCGTGCTCCCGCCCTGGCCGGCGCTGGCGATGAACACGCCGATGTCGGTCGCGAGCACGAGCTTGCCGTTGACGACCACGAGGTCGTCTCCGGGCGCGTCAGGCAGGTTGCCGAGCGCCGGTACAGGCCCTGGCTCGTCGCCGCGTAGAGCTGGCCAGCTCCGTCGAAGACAAGCCTGCCGATCAGGTGATTGTCCAACTCCGTGCCGCCCACCCGCGCCCAGTGCGCGCCGCCGTCCGCGGAGCGAAGCACACCCGCGCCAGCGTAGGAGTCCGAGCTCGTGTTCGCCTCTCCGGTTGGTGACCGTTCCGGAAGGCCTTCAGTCCGAATCGCCGAGTTCGGCGAAGAGGGTGATCTGCAGACCCGCCGGCGCTTCGAGCCGGGCGTTCGACGAGTTCCACGGTGTCCTGGTCGGCTGTGCCAGCACGCGTGCTCCGGCCTCCTCCGCGGCGTCCGCCGCCACCGCCGCGTCGGCGACCTCGAACGCGACACGGATCGGGCCGGCCACGCGTCGCCCGACCTCCACCTCGTCGATGTAGGCGGCATACAGGGGATCCGAGATCTCGAGCGTTGCCCGGCCGGCGTCGAGGATTGTGACGCGCCCACCCGCCGGGGACGCGAAGACGCCGACCTCGGGCATGCCAAGGACGTCGCGGTAGAACCGCAGCGCGTGGTCGTAGTCCTCCGCGGTGACCGCCAGCCGCAACTGGGCGACGCGGACCTCGCCATCGGCCTTCGCCGAACCGTTCTCGACCTCTCCACCCGGCATGCGCTCAGCTCCGTTCGGGACTGACGAGTACCCATACCGGCTATCGCGCGGCCAACCTGGCGAGCAGCCGGCCTGACCACTCGCGAGACCGGAGAGGCGGCCCGAATGGGTCGCTTCTCCCAGCCTACCTTCTTGTCCTCGCCGTGTTAGGGGTCGAGGACCACGCCTCGTCATCGTGCGCCCTGATCAGCGCGATCTGGCCCTCGCGTACTCCCCTGGGGTCACGCCGACGGTCCGCTTGAAGTGCCTGGTCAGGTGCGCCTGGTCGTAAAAGCCGACACCCGCCGCGGTCATCGCGATGGGTGTGCCCTCGCCGAGCAGTTGCTTGGCTCGCCGGATGCGCACCTGCGTCTGATAGGCATGGGGCGTCAGCCCCACTTCCCGATGAAACACACGGCAGAAATGGAAGGGGCTGAGCCCTGCGAGCCGAGCGAGGAGCGCCAGAGAGAGGTTCTCGCCGGCGTGTTCGTCCAGGTACTCGCGGGCGGTCCGGACCGCGTTGTGCTCCCGTCCAAGCGACTCGGGCGGTGGGGTGCGGGTCGCATGGTGCCTGATGAGCCAGACCAGCGCCTCGACGAGCTGCGCCTCGCGCTGGAGAGAGCTCGCGCGTGGGTCCTCGGTGGCCAGGTGGAACCGGCGCAGGCGCCGGGCACCCTCACGGTCGCGCACGACCCCCTCGGCAAACACCGGCACCGTCTGCGTGCGCCTCCCGGCGACGGTTGCTGTTGAAAGGTCCACGGCGATCTGCCGGACGAGGCCGGCGCTCGGGTAGAGCGCCCGGTAGCGCCACGGCGCGTCGGTCAGCGGACCGCCGGAGTGAGGCTGTTCGGGATTCAGGACCAGGAGGTCCCCAGGTCCGACCGGGTGCTGCTCGCCTCGGAAGACTGGCCCGCCGACGCCGCCCTCGGTGACCGCGATCAGGAATCCTTCGTGGGTGTGGGGGGTGAAGACGAACCGTCCGTAGCTTGCCTGGAGCAACTCCAGGCCAAGGTCGTCGACCTGCCACAGCCGGGCCTCGTCGACCGGCCCGCTCCCAGACCATGGTCTTCCGGATCTTCCGCGCACGGTGGCAGTGTAGCCTGCGCAATCCCGTACAAGACCCGCCCCGGGCCCCCGCCTAGCGTGCCGGCCAGACATGAACGCGAACAGGAATGCCGATCGCAGCGGGGCTGCCCAGGGGCGACAAGAAACGGAGGTTCGGCTCCGCCGCGTGCTCACGCTTGGTCAGGCAGTGGGCGTCGGCGTGGGCGGCACCATCGGCGGGGGGATCTTCGTGCTGGTGGGAGCGGCGGCCGGCCGGGCTGGCCCCGGCGCCCTCCTGGCGTTCCTGCTGGCATTCGTGGTGGCCCTGCTGATCGCGGTCCCCTACGCCGAGCTCGCCTGCCGTTTCCCCGCCGCCGGCGGCGGCTACGCCTTCGCCCGGGAGGTCCTCGGCCGGGAGTGGGGCTTCGTCATGGGCTGGGGGTTCTGGGGCGCCTACGTCTTCATCAGCGGCTACATCACCCTCGGGTTCGGCGGGTATCTGCACGTACTGACCGGCCTTCCGCCCGTCGCCGGCGCCCTCGGGCTCATCGCCGCGAGCGCGGCCGTGAACCTGGCCGGCATCCGGCTGTCGGCCACCGCGCAGGCAGCCCTGGTGCTGGTGGCCATCGGCGGCCTGGTGGGCTTCTCGCTGGCGGCGCTCCCGGACGTCCACGCCGCCCATCTGTGGCCTCCCTTCCCGATGGGGTTCGCGGGCGTCCTCAGCGCGGCGCTGCTGGCCTTCCTGGCCTTCGGGGGCTTCGACATGATCGCCGCCGCCGGGGAAGAGGTCCAGCGGCCCGACCGCAACCTCCCCCTGGCGATCCTGCTCACCCTGGCGGTCGCGCTCGGGCTCTACCTGCTGGTCACGGTCGTCGCCCTGGGAGTGACGCCGTGGCCGACGCTGGGCGCGTCCCGCGCCCCGTTGGCCGACGCCGCGGCCGGCGTCCTCGGCCCGGCCGGGCGGAGCCTGGTCGCGGCCGCCGCCCTGCTGACCACGGCCGCCACCGGTAATGCGGTCCTGGTGGTGACCTCGCGGATCGCCTTTGCAATGGCCCGAGACGGGTTACTACCAGAGGTCCTGGCCGCCGTGCGGCCACGGCGCAGCGTTCCGGCCGCGGCCGTGGCCGCCAACGCGGTGCTGCTCGGGCTGGTCGCACTCGCCGGGTCGATCCACATTGCCATTGCAGTAGGCGGCTTCCTGTACGTCGGCCACTTCGTGCCGCCCCTGGTGGCGCTTGGCATCCTGCGCCACCGCGACCGGAACCGGAGCTACGACCGGCACCGGGACGGCGGGAGTCCCGCCTTCCGCACCCCAGCCCCGGCCGTGCTGCTGCCGCTGGCGCTGGCGGCCTGCGCCGTCCTGATCGCCACCAGCGGCCTCGAGGGGATCCTGGGCGCGCTCGGCTGGCTCACGGCCGGGCTGCTGCTGCACCGCCTGGCCGCGCTCCGCGCACGAACGCGGCACTCCACAAGCGGACCTGACCCGCTCGGAGGGAGCAGGTCGCGGAGCGGCCATCTGTCGTGAGATCACCGGTCGACCGGGGCTGATTCGCCGAGGGTTTTCCACGGTGGCATGCGCCGATGCGATCGGCAACACTCGGATGATGACCGCCATCCCGCCGGAGACGCCGTACCACCGATTGCTTGGCTGGCACGCCCCTGCCCTGCGGCGAGCCGTCGCCGTGGCCTCCATCGGGCTGATCGTCGCCGTTGTGCTCCTGCGGTTCGTGGCCTGGGGGATGGCCGTGGTCGCGGGCTGGGACGCCGCCGCGCTCATCTTCCTCATGAGCATCTGGCCGATCGTCCTCCGAGCGGACAGCTCGCATGCCGAGCAGCTCGCCATGCGCGAGGACGAGACCCGCGGCTCCGCGAGGGTGCTGCTGATCGGGGCGAGCGTCGCCAGCCTCCTGGGTGTCGGCTTCGCCCTCCGCCTCGCCGGGCGGGAGGGCGGCCTATCACGCGTACTGCTCATCGGCGTCGGAGTGCTGACCGTCGTGCTGTCGTGGACGGTGGTCAACACGGTCTACACCTTGCGCTACGCCGACCTGTACTTCGGGTCGAGGGCCGCGGGTATCGCCTTCGGCGACTCGGCCGGGCAGCAGCAGCTCACCTACCGCGATTTCGCCTACGTCGCCTTCACGATCGGCATGACGTATCAGGTGTCCGACACGACGGTGCGCGATCCGCGGATCCGGCGCACCGTGCTCTCCCACGCCCTCCTGTCGTACCTGTTCGGCGTGGTGATCGTGGGAGGCTCCGTGAGCCTCCTCGCCGGACTGATTCGCTGACCCCATCGGAGCATCTGACGGGCCACGGCAGCAGGTGATGAGGCGGCTTCGTCTGGAGATCAATCGGCCACAGCCCAATCAACCTGTCCATGAATCGGGGGGCATCATCGTGACGGACCGTGGGTCAGCTCGTCAGCAAGCGCGACGGTTCCCTCTACCTCGACAGCGTCGCGCACCTTGAGGGCGCCCATGAAGCCCCTGTAGGGCCGGATCCCCACCGGCTCTGCTGGACGCTTGCTTTCCCGATGACCGTGCGATCGTCGGCCACCTGCGCGGTGAGCCTGAGCGGGTGGGTGACGCCAAGGAGCGTCAGCTCACCGTCGACCGTCGCCTTGTCATCGTCGACCTGAACCGTGGTGGACGCGAAGGACGCCCGCGGATGTTCGCCGGCCTTCAGGGACTTGGCGATGGTCTTCTCGATCTCGCGACGGTCGTTGTCGGTGAGCGGCTTGGCACCGCCGTGCCCTTCCCGCACCTGGAGGGAGCGCAGGTCGACCTCCACGGCCAGGCGTGGCTGTCTGTCGGGCCCGCCCGGAACGGTGATGGTGCCCTCCCAGCGGGTGACCTCGATGACCAGGTCGTGCCCGACCACGGCGGCCATGCCTTCACGAAAGGTGCGCAGGATCAGGCGGCCGTTTCGCGGGCCGATCTCATGCTCTCCAGAAGACAGCATCATCGATACGTCTGGCCAAGCGCCCTTTCACGCACGGGCCTCACGCGTCGACCACCTCGACGGCCACCCCGGCGCGCCGGATCTCGTCGAGCGCCTCTGGGTCGGCGCTCTTGTCGGTGACCAGCTCGCCGATGCCCGCGACGTCGTCCAGTGAGCAGATCCTGGCCAGCAGGACGCGCCCGATTTTCGACCCGTCCGCGACGATCACGACCCGGTTGGCCCGCCGGATGGTGGTGGCATTGGTGTGCGCCTCGATCTCGTCGTGGGTGGTGAGGCCGCCGCCGGCGCTGATCCCGTCGACGCCGACAACGGCGATTTCGATGTTGAAGCTGGCCAGGGTCTGCTCAGCGAGCGGCCCGACCAGCTCGTAGGACTGGGTGCGGGTCACGCCGCCGGTGACGATGAGCTTGAGCTGAGGGCGCAAGGCCAGCTCGGCGGCGATGTTCAGCGCGTTGGTGATGACCGTGAGGTCGGTCCGGTCGGCCACCAGCCTGGCCACTTCCCTGGTGGTGGTGCCGCCGGTGAGGCCGAGCGTGAGCGGCCCGTGCGGCAGCCTGGCCACGGCGTGGCGGGCGATCAGGCGCTTCTGCTCTCGCTGCTGGCCGGTGCGGTAGCGGACGGGCAACTCGTAGGCGAGGTCGTGGGCGATCGCGCCGCCGTGCGTGCGCGTGAGCAACTTCTGGTCTTCGAGCAACTGGAGGTCGCGCCGGAGGGTGGCGGCGGAGACCCCGAACGATGCGGCGAGGTCGGTGGCGCTCACCGAACCGTGAGTGGCCAACCGCTCGAGGATGGCCGACACACGGTCGGCCCGACGCAGCGAGTCACGGTACATGCGGGTCATTCTTCATGGCCGAGCAGTCCTGGCTGGACGGTTGAGGCAAATACGCAGTCAGGATAGTTCACTTGGCCACCAACCGCGATCGTTGTTGCGCGTTTGTGCCAGCGAAACGACAATCTCGCATATGCCAACCATCGCCTTCCTCGGTGCCGGCAGCGTGGTGTTCACCCGCGACCTGCTCGCGGACATCCTGGGCTTCCCGGAGCTGGCCAACGCGGGGATCGTGCTTCACGACATCGACTCCGAGCGGCTGGAGACCGCCGAGGCGATCGCCAGCCGGACGGCCGACCAGCTCGGGGCCGCCCCCCGGATCCGTACGTCCACCGATCGGCGGGCCGCCCTCGACGGGGCCGACTACGTGGTCAACACCATTCAAGTTGGCATGCACGAGGCCACCGTGCGCGACTTCGAACTGCCGGCCGCGTTCGGGCTACGGCAGACCATCGGCGACACGCTGGGTGTCGGCGGCATCTTCCGCGGGCTGCGCACCTTTCCAGTGCTGGAGGCCATCGCCCGGGACATGGTCGAGCTCTGCCCTGGCGCTTGGCTGCTCAACTACACCAACCCGATGGCGATGAACGTCGCCTACCTGGCCGCGGTGGCGCCCGGCCTCAAGGTGGTCGGGCTCTGCCACTCGGTCTACTGGACGGTCCGGGGTCTCTGCGAAGTCGTCGGCGTGCCCTACGAGGAGGTCGCCTACTCGAGCGCCGGTGTCAATCACCAGGCCTGGGTGCTGCGCTGGGAGCGGGACGGCGACAACCTGTACCCGCTGCTCGACCAGGCGATCGCGCGCGACCCGGAGTTGCGCCGGCGGGTCCGGGTCGACATGTACCGGCGGCTCGGCTTCTACCCGACCGAAACGAGCGAGCACTCGGCCGAGTACGTCCCGTGGTATCTCCGCGACGACGGCGAGGTGAAGCGGCTGCGCATCCCGGTCGGCGAGTACGTGCGGATCAGCGAGGCGAACCTGGCCGACTACGCCTCCACACGACGCGCCGTGCTGGCCGGCGAGCCGCTGCCGCTGGAACGCGACTCCGTCGAATACGCCCCGCAGGTGATCCACAGCATCGAGAGCGGCACCCGACGGCGGATCGTCGGCAACGTCCGCAACAGCGGCCTGATCTCGAACCTACCGGACGGCTTCGCCGTCGAGGTCCCCTGCGCCGTGGACGAGCTCGGGGTCCAGCCGCTGCATGTCGGCGCGCTACCGCCTCAGTGCGCGGCCGTCAACCGGGGGTTCGTGAGCGTCGGCGAGCTGACGGTCCGTGCTGCCGTGACTGGCGACCCTCGCCTGGTCCGCCAGGCGGCCATGGTCGACCCCAACACAGCGGCGACCCTGACCGTGGACCGAATCTGGGAGCTGTGCGACGCCCTCGTGGCCGCCCACGGTGACCTGCTGCCGGAGCCGCTGCGGGTGCCGTTGGCGACATGACGCCCGCCTCAGCCGAGGCCGAGTATGCGGCGCGCGTTGCCGGCGTAGACGGCGGCCAAGACGTCGGCGGGCAGGTCGAGGGCGGAGACCTCCCAGCGGCCCTGCGGGGGGACCGGGCAGCCCGGCGCGTACGCGAAGCACTCGTCGTCGGTGGCCAGGAAGCGAAACCAGGTCCGGTAGGTCTCGCGGTCTGGCGGGAACGCGTCGGTGCCGAACAGCACCTTGTCGGGGTGGGCGACCAGCAGCCGGCGGGCCGCCCTTGGTTGGCGCCCCAGCTCGGCCATGCGGGCGCCGAGGTCGACGTGGAAGTTCGGGTAGGTGGCGAGCATCCGGTCCACCCAGGCCAGGTCCTCGGCCGCGCAGCCGACGTGGGCGCCGACGAAGGTCGTGGCCGGCGCCCCCGCCACCGCGGCTTCGAGCGCGGCCAGCAGCCGGTCGAACGACGCCTGCCCGGGCCCGCCGAACCACCAGTCGGGATGCTCGAGCAGCTCCTCGAGCCGCTCGTTGTGCCGGTCGAGGGGCTGGAAGAAGGCGAGCGGGTCGCCCGTGTGGATGAGCACCGGCAGGCCGAGCTCCCCGGCCGCGGCGAACACCTCGGCCAGACGAGGGTCGTCGGGCAGGACGCGCCGGCCCTGGCCGTCCTGTATTGCCAGGCCGAGGTCCTTCCAGACCTTGAGCCCGCGGGCTCCGGCCGCCCGGGCGGCCTCCAGGCTTCGGACGAGGGCCCGAGCCGGGTCCGGTCCGCGTAGCGCCGACCAGTCGAGGTGGCAGAAGGTCGCGAACCGGCCGGGGCTGGCGCGGTCGTAGCGGTCGAGGTTGGCTTCGAGCTCGCTGCCCCAGCGGCCGTCCAGGTTGACGACGGCGCTCACGCCGAGCTCGTCCATGAGGTCGAGGAGCGCTGGCACGTCGGGGGCGGCCCAGCCGCCGTCCGTGGTCAGCCAGCGGCCCAGGTGGTTGTGCGCGTCCACGGCGGGAACGGGCGGGCGGGCCACCGGGGTGACCGGTCGCCGCAGGGCCGGGACGGGCGCGTAGTCCCGCAGTGGGATATCGATCAGCCTCGCACTGTCCGGCGGATGGCGACCGTCGCTGTCCATGAGCGCGCATCCTAACTGTTCATTTTCCTTCGGAAGCTTGCCAATCGCTCACAAACAAGCATACTTTCCGGACATGAGCGCGACCAACCGCGAGATCGCCAGCCAGCCTGCCGCCTGGGAGAGAGCCCTGTCGCTCGCCCATGACGTCGGGGGCGCGCTGGTGGCGCCCGGCGAGCGCGTGCTCGCCATCGGCTGCGGCACGTCCGCGTTCGTCGCCCAGTGCTACGCGGTCCTCCGAGAGCGGGCCGGGCTCGGGGAGACCGACGCGGGCTATGCCTCCGAGCTGCCGGCCGGCCGCCACTACGACCGCGTGGTGGCCATCACCCGCTCTGGGACGACCACCGAGGTGCTCGAAGCCCTTCGGGCCCTGCCCGCCAAGACCCGCCGGGTGTCCGTCACCGCGGTGGCCGGCCAGCCCGTCGACCGGCTGGTCGACGAGCGCATCCTGCTCGACTTTGCCGACGAGTCCAGCGTCGTCCAGACGCGCTTCCCTACCACGCTGCTCGCGTTGGCTCGCGGCGCGCTCGGTGACGACGTCGGCGACCTGGTCCGCGACGGCGAGGTGGCGCTGGCCGGGACACTCCCGGCCGACCCGGCTCGCTACCGGCATTTTGTGCTGCTGGGCACGGGGTGGACGGTCGGGCTGGCTCACGAGGGCGCTCTCAAGCTCCGGGAGGTCGCCCAGGCATGGTCGGAGTCCTACCCGGCCATGGACTACCGGCACGGCCCGATCGCCGTGGCCGGGCCCCACAGCCTGGTCTGGATGCTCGGTCAGCTGCCGGACGGGCTGGCCGAGACCGTGGCCGCCGCCGGGGCGACTGTCCACACCGACAAGCTCGACCCGCTCGCCCAGCTCATCCTCGTCCAGCGGCTCGCCCTCGGCCTCGCCGCCGCCCGCGGGCTCGATCCCGACCAGCCCAGGCACCTCACGCGGTCGGTGGTGCTCACCCCCGACGGCTCCGCTCCCACGTCCGCCTCGACCCGGAGGGCACCATGACTGATCGTCCCGCCATCCTCCGCCTCGGACGTCCCCGCCCCTCCCTGCTGGCGGCAGTCCTGGCCCTCGCCCTCGCCATCGCCGGCTGCGGCGGCTCCGGTGGCGGCAAGAGCGGGGGCGGCGAGGCCGCCACGGCCGGCTACGACCCCAACGCACCGGTGACGATCAATTGGTGGACCGGGCAGACCGCCGACGCCCAGAAGCTGCTCGAGAAGCTGGCCGCCCAGTACCACGCCAAGCACCCGAACGTCACCATCAAGGCGTCCCCTGGCGCCGCGACAACCGACGACCTGCTCGTCAAGCTGTCGGCGGGCTTCACCGGCGGCACCTACCCCGACATCTCCTACGCCTTCGGCAACTGGGCCACCCAGCTCGCCCAGAGCGGCAAGACCCAGGACATCGCCAAGGCGGTCGCGGACCCCGCGGTGAAATGGGATGAGATCCCGGCCGCGGCCCGGGCCACCGCCACCGTGGACGGCAAGGTCATCGGGATCCCGGCCCTCGTCGACAACCTCGGGCTGATCTACAACAAGAAACTGTTCGACGCGGCCGGTCTGGACTACCCCACCGACGACTGGAGCTGGGACCAGTTCCGCGAGGCGGCCCGCAAGCTCACCGACCCGTCCCGCAAGCTCTACGGAACCGCCTACTCCGTCTCCGGCAGCGAGGACACCACCTGGCACCTGTGGCCGCTGCTGTGGCAGAAGGGCGGCGCGATCCTCGACGGGTCCGGCAAGCCGGCGTTCAACTCCGACGCCGGCGTGCAGGCCCTCGAGTTCCTGCGCCAGCTGGCCGTCGACGACAAGTCGATGTACCTCGACCAGACCGACGAGAAGTACGCAGCGCTCTTCCGCGACGGGCGCGTCGGCATGATCCTCTCCGGGCCCTGGGAGCTGTACGACCTCGAGCAGAGCAAGGTCGACTACGGCGTCACCTATCTGCCCGCGTTCAACGGCGACCACCAGACCGTGTCCGGCCCGGACGTGTGGGTCCTGTTCAACCACGACGACGCCAACCGGGCCGGCGCCGCGCGGGACTTCCTGCTCTGGCTGACCAGCAAGGAGCAGGACGTCCGCTGGAACCTCGCCTACGGCAACCTGCCGCTGCGCAGCTCGGAGCAGAGCACCGCCGAGTTCGCCGCCTTCACCAAGGAGTTCAGCCCCGGCGGGCAGAAGTTCTTCGACAACCTGGCCAACGCCAAGCAGCCGCGCCCGACGGTGAACGGCTACGTGGAGATGTCCCGCAATGTCGGCGAGGCGATCGCCAAGGTGCTCCAGGGGGCGGCGAGCCCGAAGGAGGCACTGGACCGGGCGGCCAAGCAGTCCGAGGACGCGCTCGCGTCGTGAGGTGCTGACATGGCTACCGGCGCCACCACGGGCAGGCCGGCCTCCGGTGACGCCGCGGCCCCGGCCGGGAGGCGGGCGTGGTCTTCGCGGGTGCGCCGGCGGGTGGCCCGGCCGGCCACCGGCTGGGCCTTCGCCGGGCCGGCCACGGCCATCGTCCTCGGACTCTCCGTCTTCCCGGCCGCGTGGGCGTTCCTCATCTCGCGGCAGCGCTGGAACGGCATCGCACCCCCGCAGGCCGTCGGCTGGCGCAACTACGAGCGGATGGCGGGCGACATCGACCTGCTGGACGCCGTCAAGCACACGCTGCTGTTCACCGGGCTGTTCGTGCCGATCTCCATCCTGCTCGGGATGGTCATCGCCGTCGCCCTCAACCGCCGCATCCGGCTGATCGCCTTCTACCGGACCTGCATCTTCGTGCCCTTCGTGGCGTCGGCGGCGGCCACCGGCATCCTGGCCAGCTTCGTGTTCAACCCGCAGTTCGGGGCCGCCAACGACCTGCTCCGCCGGCTGGGGCTGCCCCAACAGCTGTTCCTGGAGGACCCCAAGCAGGCGATGCTGGTCATCTGCCTCATCGCCCTGTGGGGCGAGGTCGGCTTCACGGTGGTGATCTACCTGGCCGCCCTTCAGGACATCCCGCGGGACCTGGTCGAGGCGGCGATGGTCGACGGGGCCAACCCGGTGCAGGTGTTCCGCCACGTCACCTTGCCCCAGCTCGGCCCGGTCACCGTCTTCACCGCCGTGTGGCAGACGATCACCGGTCTGCAGCTGTTCGACCTGGTCTACACCACGACCCGCGGCGGTCCGCTGAACGCCACCCAGACCATCGTCTATTACGTCTACAAGCAGGCCTTCCAGACCCAGCGCTATGGTTACGGATCGGCGGTCGCCTACGGCTTGTTCGTGGTGACCATGCTGATCACCCTCGGCATGATCTGGTACTCGCGGCGCACCAAGATCGAGGCCTTCTGATGGCCGCGCCGCCGCTCCGCCGAGCCACCGACACCCCTACGGCCGGCCCGGTCGGGCTGCCGCCGGCCGCCACGGCGACGCGCCGACGACGGTGGCTGCCGTTCAGCCCCTGGCACCTGCTGCTGATGCCGATCGCGCTGGTGTTCGTCCTTCCGCTGGTCCAGATGGTGCTGACATCGTTCATGAGCGATGCCGACATCAACCGCTTCCCGCCCAGGCTCATCCCCACCAGCTTGCACCTCGCCGGCTACGTTGGGCTGTTCACCGAGGCTCCGATCCTGCGCTGGTTTGGCAACACGGTGATCGTCTCGACCATCTCGATCGTCGCACATCTGATGCTCTGCTCCATGGCCGGCTACGGCTTCGCGCGGCTGAGATTCCCCGGTCGCAACCTCGGCTTCTTCGCCATGGTGGCGACCATCATGATCCCGACACAGCTGCTGATGATCCCGACCTATCTGATGTTCACCCGCCTTGGCGTGGTGGACACGCTGGCGGCGGCCTTCGTGCCCTGGCTGGCCTCGGCGTTCGGCATCTTCCTGATGCGGCAGTTCTTCCTGTCCCTGCCTCGTGAGCTCGAGGATGCCGCCCGCATCGATGGATGCAGCACCTTCGGCGTCTTCTGGCGGATCGTGCTGCCGCTGGCCAAGCCGGCCCTGGCCACGCTGGCCATCTTCACGCTGCTCGGCTCCTGGAACGACCTGGTGTGGCCGCTGATCGCGATCAGCGACGAGCACAAGTACACCCTGCAGCTCGGCCTGACCACCTTTCAGGGCACCCGGCGCACCCAGTGGTCGCTGCTCATGGCCGGCAACGTGGTCGCGACCATGCCGCTCATCGCCGGCTTCGTGGCCGCCCAGCGCCACTTCATCGCCACCATGACCTTCAGCGGCCTCAAGGGCTAGCCAGGGGCTGGCCAGCCGCGACGGTGGCCAGCGCCTCGGCCATCGACGGCTGGGCGTCGATCCCTCCGAGGGCCCGGGTGGACAGGGAGCCGCAGGCAGCGGCCAGGGTGAGGCTGTCGGACAGGGCGCGGCCGGTCAGCCAGCCGGCCAGGAACCCCGCGTCGAAGCTGTCGCCGGCGCCCACGGTGTCGGCGACATCCATGACGAAGGCGCCGGTCCGTAGCAGCTCGCCGCCGGCGTAGGCCAGCGCACCCTGGCCCCCGCACTTGATCACCGGCAACGGGCCCATGGCGGCCAGGTCGCGGGCGGCGGCGGCCAGGTCGCCGTCGGTCCGGCCCGCGATCGCCAACGCCTCTCGCTCGTTGGGCAGCAGCACATCGGTGGCGGACAGGGCGGCGTGCAGGCCGCCGTCCCAGCGGCCGGCGGGGTCGTCGTTGGTGTCCAGCGACGTGCCCGTCCCCCCCGCCCGTGCCCGCTCGAAGAGCCCCGCGAGCCCGCTGGCCAGGCGCGGCTGAAGGAAAACGGAGCTCACGTGCAGGTGGCGGGCGGCGGCCACCAGGCCGGCGTCCACATCGTCGGCGGATAGCGCACCCAGGCAGCCCGGCGAGGTGAGAATGGCGCGGTCGGCCCCGCGTACCAGCACCGCCGTGATCGCCGTGGGCAGCGAGGAGTCGACGGCGCAGCCGCCGGTGTACACGCCGCGGGCGGCCAGAGTGGCGACCGCGAAGCGGCCCGCCTCGTCGTCGCCGACCCGGCCGACGAAGGCCACCCGCAGGCCCAGCCGGGCCGCACCGCAGGCCAGGATGGCCGCTGACCCGCCGAGCGTCAGCGTCCCGGTCTCGGCGAGTTGCTCGCGCTGCCCGAACGCCGGACGGTCGGGCACGCCGACGAGCACGACGTCAGGGTTGGCGTCGCCCACGACGAGCAGGTCGAAGTCGACCCCCGTATCGACGCCCTCCCAGGAATGTTGATCAGTGCTTGATCGCACGCTTGAATGAACACGAACGAGCATAACGGAGAGTCCATGATCCTGACCATCACCCTCAACACCGCTCTCGACGTCACCTATCGGCTGGCCGCGGTCCGCTGGCACGGCGCCAACCGGGTGAAGGAGGTCCGGTGCCGGGCTGGCGGCAAGGGCATCAACGTCGCCCGTGTGCTCCACGCGCTCGGCCGCGATGCGGTGGTGACCGGCTTCGCCGGCGGCCCCACCGGCGAGCAGGTCAGGGCCGACCTGGCCGCCGCCGGGCTCCACGAACAGCTGGTAACCATCGCTGGCGACACCCGCCGGACGGTCGCGGTCGTGGAGACCGCCGCCAGCGACGCCGCGACGTTGCTCAGCGAGCCCGGTCCGCGGATCACCGGAGCCGAGTGGCGCCGGCTCCTCGGCCACGTCGACGGGTTGCTCGACGGCGCGGAGGCGATGGTGCTCTCCGGCAGCGTGCCCCCCGGCGTGCCGCCTGACGGCTATGCGAGGCTGGCCAGACAGGCGGCCGCCGCGGGCGTCCCCGTCCTGCTCGACGCCGACGCTGCGGCGCTGCGCCTCGGGGTCGCCGGACGGCCGGCGGTTGCCAAGCCGAACTGGGAGGAGTTGCACCGGGCGACCTCGGCTCGGGACCCACTGACCGGCGCGGAGACGCTGCGACGAGCGGGCGCGGAGGCGGTGGTCGTCTCGCTCGGACCAGACGGCCTGCTCGCCTCCACCCCGGAGGGCGGCTGGCGGGCGGTGCTGCCGGATAGGCTGGCCGGCAATCCGACCGGCGCCGGCGATGCAGCGGTGGCCGCCCTTGCCGTGGGCGTGGCCAGCGGCCAGCCGTGGCCGCTGCGCCTGACCCACGCGACAGCGCTGTCCGGCGCCGCCGTCCGCGCGCCGCTGGCCGGCGGCTTCGACCAGGTCGTGTACCAGGACCTCCTCGCTCGTGTCCGGGTCACCCCCCTGACCACCGGTGAGGGGGCCCAACGCGGCGAACCGTGAGGCGAGCCGCGATGAGCGGCGGCTGGGACGAGGAGCGCGACGGGCCGTGCCCGCGCATGTAGCGAGTCGCCCTCGCCAACTGTGTGGCGCGTTGGCGGTAGGGTGATCGTTGATGGAGATTTGCTTGCTTGGACCCCTCGAGGTCCACAGCCAGGGCCGCGCTGTCGACGTGGCCGGGCGACGGCTGCGGTTGCTGCTTGCCATACTCGCGCTGCAGCCAGGCCAGGTCGTGGCGGCTGAGCGGCTGATCGACCTGCTGTGGGAGGAGGCCAGCCAGCCGGCCGACCCGGCCAACGCCTTGCAGGCGCTGGTGTCGCGGCTGCGGCGGGTGCTGGAGGCGGCCTCCAGCGGCGATCGGCTCAGCTCCAGGCCATCTGGATATCTCCTGGCGGTGGCGCCCGACCAGGTGGACGCGCTCCGCTTCGAGCGCCTCTGCCGTGATGGTCACGAGGCACTCGCCGCCGGCCGGCATCTCCAGGCCGCCGCGACGCTGCGTGAGGCGCTCGACCTGTGGCGCGGCCCGCCGCTGATGGACTTTGCCGCTGAGGCGTTCGCTGCCGCCAATGCCACCCGCCTGGAGGAGTTGCGCCTCGGCGCACTGGAAGACCGCATCGAAGCGGAGCTGGGGCTTGGCGAGCATGCCCGGCTGGTCGGGGAGTTGGAGGTGCTGGCCGCGGAGCATCCCCTGCGGGAGCGGCTGCAGGCCCTGCTCATGCGAGCGCTCTATGGGGCCGGCCGGCAGGCCGACGCACTCGCCGCGTACCAGCGGGTCCGCCGCGCGCTCGCCGAAGGGGCCGGGCTGGACCCCGGCGTGGAACTGCGGCGGGTCGAGAAGGCCATCCTCGCCCAGGACCCCTCCCTCAGCACCCCGCCAGTGGCGGCCGGACTGGTGGCGCCCGAGCCCGCGTCCCAGACCCGGCCACGCCGGGGCAACCTGCGTGGGCCGCTCACCAGCTTTGTCGGGCGGGAGGAGGAGCTGGCACGGATCCGTGAACTGCTCATCCGGCACCGGCTGGTCACCCTTACCGGGCCCGGCGGGGTCGGCAAGACCCGGCTGGCTGTGGAGGCCGCCCGCCGCCTCGACCGCGGGATCGATGGCGACCAGGCCGAGGGCGACGAACCCGATACGGTCTGGCTGGTCGAGTTGGCCGGACTGGCGGACGGGCGTGTGGTCGCGCTCGCGGTGCTTGGCACCCTCGGCCTGGGTGAGCGGCCCCGGCTGGACGGCGACGGACCGCCGCACCTGGCGGTCGGCATCGCCGATGCCGCAGACCGCTTGGTCGCGGCGCTGGAGCGGCACAGGACGCTGCTCGTCCTTGACAACTGCGAACATCTCGCCGGGCACGTGGCGGCGCTCGCCGAGCGACTGGTGGCGGCCTGTCCCGGGTTGCGCGTGCTGGCGACCAGCCGCGAGCCGCTGCGGGTGCCCGGGGAGGTGCGCTGGCCCGTGCCGGCGCTGCCGGTCCCGCCGACCGGCCCGGTGCGCCCCGAGGAACTCCGCCGCTTCGCCGCCGCCAGGCTGTTCCTGGAGCGGGCCGCCGCGGCCGTCCCTGGGTTCACGGTCGGTGACGAGGCCGACGCCACCGCGGTGGCGGAGGTGTGCCGTCGGCTCGACGGGCTGCCGCTCGCGATCGAGCTGGCCGCCGCGCGGGTCGGCGCACTGCCGCCGCGCGAGCTGGCCGCGCGGCTGGACGACCGCTTCCGGCTCCTCACCGCGGGCGCGCGCACCGCGCTGCCGCGCCAGCAGACCCTGCGGGCGGTGGTGGACTGGAGCTGGGAGCTACTCGAGGGGCCCGAGCGGGCCGCCCTGCGGCGCCTTTCGGTGTTCGTGGGCGGCTGCACTCTCGACGCTGCCGAGCGGGTCTGCGCCGGGCCTGACCTGCCCGGCGCGGCGGTCGCGGAGGCGATCGCCAGGCTGGTCGACAAGTCGCTGGTCACCGTGGGCCCTGCGCCGGCGCTGCCGGCGCTGTGGTGGCCGGGGATCGAGGCGCTCGGGCTGCCCCCGCCGCCCGAGCCTCCGCCCGCCGGCGGAACGGTGCGCTACAGCCTGCTGGACACGGTGAGGGCCTACGCCACAGAGCGGCTCGCCGAGGCGGGCGAGACCGATCGGGTGGCACGGGCTCACGCCGAGTGGTGTGTGGGGCTGGCGGAGACGGCCGAGCCGCGGCTCAACGGGAGCGAGCAGCTCGCGTGGTTCGCTCGCCTCGGCGAGGAGCTGGACAACCTGCGGGCCGCGTGGCACTGGCTGATCGAGCGCGGCGAGGCCGTGCTCGCCCTGCGGCTGCTGGCGTCGCTAGGCTTCTGGCTGCTCATGGTCGGCAACCGCGAGGAGGTCGTCGGCGCGCTCGAGCGGGCGCTCGCCCTGCCGGGCCAGGTACCGGACCGGGCTCGCGGCCAGGCCCTCTACGTCCTCTGCCTCGCGGACGCGGACAGGGCAACCGACCACGACGCCCTGCTCGGCATGGCCAAGGAGGCCCAAGCCGCTATGGAGCGCGCCGCGCGAACCCCTGCCGAGGCCGCGTTCGCGCGAACGGCGGCGGCGACGCTCGGCTTCTTGTCCATCAGCGGTGCCGGTGAGGCCGAGCAGGCCCTCGACGAGGCCCTCGACGAGGTGGAGCGGGCTGGGGGCTGGCCTGCCGCGATCATCCGCCAGCTGCGGGGGTTCGCCCGCGCCATGCGCGGGAACTTCGCGGGCGCCGCCGAGGACGGCGAGGTGTGCCTGGCGCGCTTCCGCGAGCTCGGCGACCGCTGGGGCATGGTGCAGGCGCTGGAGTTGCTCGGCATGGTCGACCTCGTCTATGGCCGCTACGAGCGTGCCGAGGCCAGACTCCAGCAGGCGCTGCGCTGCGCGTGGGAGCTGCGCCTGCCGGCGGAGCTGGCGGTGCAGCAGTGCCGGCTGGCCTATCTGGCGGTGGCGCAGGACGACCTGGACCGCGCCGAGCCGCGGCTCGAGCAGGCGCTCGCCGCCGCCCAGGAGTTCGGGATCGGGAGCGCGGTCACCTTCGTTCATGCCGGCCTCGCCCTGCTGGCACAGCGCCGCGGCGACGCCGAGCGCGCCAGGCGGGAACACCAGCACGCCCTGGCGCTGCGGCAACGCCATGGCACCCGCAACCCCGTTGGGCCACTCCTGCTGGCTTGGCTCGGGACCGTGGCCACGCAGCAGGGCGACCTGGTACACGCCGCCAGCAGCTACGGCGAGATGCTGGAGTGGACGCGCCATCACGGCGACGGCCCATCGGCCGCCGCTGGGACCGTGGAGGGGCTCGCCGGGCTGGCTGGTGCCAAGGGCGACCCGGAGCGGGCCGCGCTGCTGCTGGGCGCGGCCGCGGCGGAGCGGCGCGCCGCCGGTGTGCCGCTGTCGCCCGGCGAGCGCGTGGACATCGCCCCGACCGCCGCCAGGGCGCGCGCGGCGCTTGGGGAGGAGGGCTTTGCCCGCGCGCTGGCGCGTGGGGAGGCGCTGCCGTTTCCGGAGGCCATCGCGCTCGCCGAGCGCACGCTCGCCGACCGACCCTGAGCGCCCGACCCCGGCGGGGGTCGGACGCTCAGGGCAGGCCGCAGTCAGCTCAGCTTGCGGTACTGCCAAACCGTCAGCATGGAGAACACCAGCGCAATACCGGCGATCCAGCCGAGCGCCTGGATGACGTGGGTGGTGGTCGGTCCGCCCAGGACCAGCGCGCGGATCGCGTCAGCGACGATCGTGACCGGGTTGACCCTCACGAATGCCTGGACCCAGCCCGGCATGGTGCCGGGCGAAGCGTACGCGGAGCTGGCGAAGACCAGGGGGAACATCCACACGAACGCCGATGCCTGCACCGCCTCGGGGTCGCGCAGCGCGAGCCCGACGCTCATCCCGATCCAGGACATCGCCCACCCGAAGGCGACCGCCAGCAGCACCGCCGAGACTGCCGGAACGGGCCCCGCGTGGAACCGGAAGCCGATCGCCGCGCCCACCGTCACCACGACCAGGGCGGTGAAGGCCATGCGGAGCGCGTCGGTCATGATCCGTCCCACCACCATCGCCGAGCGAGCGATCGGCAGCGACCGGAGGCGGTCGAGCGCGCCGCTGGAGAGGTCCTGCGTGATGCCCATCCCCGAGAACGACGACGAGAAGGTGAGCGTCTGCACCATGACCCCAGGGATCAGGTACTCGATGTAGCGCACGCTGATGTCCTTGATGGCACCGCCGAACACGTAGTTGAACAGCAGCACCAGCATGATCGGCTGGAACGCGATGAATACCAGCGCCATCGGGTTGCGGGTCAGGTGTTTCAGGTTGCGGTTGGCGATGGCGACCGCGTGGCGCAGTGCCCGCGCGGGGCCGAATCGCTCGGGCACGGCGGGTGCGGCGCGCCGGCGCTCGATGTCGAAGGTGATCGTGGTCATGCCGCCGGCTCCCCATGTGTCTCGGTCTCGCTGTCGGTGAAGCCTTCGGTCGTGGTCAGGTGGCCGGTCAGGCGCAGGAACACGTCGTCGAGGGTGGGCCGGCGCAGCGCCAGGTCGGCGACGCGGACGCCGGCATGGTCGAGGCGGCGCACCACCTCGGCGAGCAGTCCCGGATCGTCCATGGGCACGCTCGCCAGGCGGGTGTCCAGGTCGACCATCGGAGTTCCGCCGGCGAGCTCCGCCAGCACCCGCACGGTGGCTTCCAGGCCGGCCGGGCCGGCCGGGCGTACCTCCAGCACCTGTCCGCCGGCGTCGGTCTTCAGCTCGTCAGGGGTTCCACACGCGATCACCCGGCCGTGGTCGAGCACCACGATGGTGTCGGCGAGCTGATCGGCCTCCTCCAGATACTGGGTGGTCAGCAGCACGGTCGTGCCCTCCGCGACCAGCTCGCGGATGACCGCCCAGATGCCCGCGCGGCTACGCGGGTCAAGCCCCGTGGTGGGCTCGTCGAGGAACAGGATCCGCGGCCGCCCGACGAGGCTCACGGCCAAATCAAGGCGGCGCCGCATGCCGCCCGAGTAGGTCTTCACGCGCCGGTCGGCGGCCTCTGTGAGATCCACCCGCTCCAGCAGCGCCGCCGCGCGGCGGCGCCGCTCCGCCACGCGCAGCCCCAGCAGGTTGCCGAAAAGGTCGAGATTCTCCCGCCCGGTGAGCAGCCCGTCAACGGTCGCGTCCTGGCCGGTCACCCCGACCAGCGCCCGTACCGCCATGGGCCGCCGGGTCACGTCGTAGCCGCCGACGGTCGCCCTGCCCGCGTCCGGCCGCAGTTGGGTCGCGAGGATCCGGACGGCGGTGGTCTTGCCGGAGCCGTTGGGGCCGAGCAGCCCGAGCACGCTCCCCGTTGATGCCTCCAGGTCGATGCCGCGCAGCGCCAGCGTGGCGCCGAAGCACTTGGCCAGCCCTTCGGCCTCGATCGCAAGGGTCATGGAATACCTCCTGCCGATTCCGCTTCAGGTGGGAGGATGCGCCGCGGGGCTGCCATGGTCCTGTCGGGACGTTGACACCGCTGACACGGTGCCGACGCGGGGGTAGCGGCCGAGGATCGTGACCGGGCCGCCTGGTTGGCGGGTGTGGCCGTGCCTTGCCGGCCACGACGCGCTTCAACCGGGCGTTGTCGGTCGGTGAACATTGCTGGAAGAATAGAAATAAGAGCTTGACACTTCAGCAGGCTCGCGTTTCTATTCACGCAACACAATGGACGCCACGGTGCCTCGCCTCCCCTTGTCGGGGGAGGGCCGTAGCATCGGGCGCGAACGCGCGATGGGTAGTGCGCACTATTGGGGGTGTCATGAACCGGACGCGGAGGATCGCGAGACTTCCGTCTGGAAGCTGGACGAAGTATCTCTTCTTGGCCTTCTGGGCTGTGGTGGTCGTAGTCACGTCGCCGCTGTCGGGCAAACTCAACGACGCGCAGAAGAATGACGCGTCCGCCTGGCTGCCGAAGAACGCCGAATCCACCCAGGTCGTCAACCTGGCCAAGAGGTTCACGCCGAGCGACACCTTCCCGGCTGTGGTCGTGTACGAGCACAGCGGGGCCGTCAGCAAGGCCGATATGGCCAAGGTCTCCGCCGACACCGGGCGCTTCGCCACCGTCAAATCGGTCAACGGTAAGGTCATTGGGCCGATCCCATCCGAGGACGGCAAGGCCCTCGAGGTGATCGTCCCGATCAAGGTCGGGGACACAGGTTGGACCTCGCTGCCCTCGGTGGTTGGGGAGATCCGTTCCATCGCCAGGGCCGACGCCGGCGGGCTCGGGGTCTACGTGACGGGGCCCGCCGGGTACGGGGCCGCGTTCAGCGACGTGTTCACCGGGTTCGACTCCACCCTGCTGTACATCACCGCGCTGATCGTCGTCGTGATCCTGCTGCTGACCTACCGCAGCCCGGTGCTGTGGATCTTGCCGCTGGCGTGCGTGTTCGTCGCCCTGACCGCCGCGCAGGACGCCGGGCTGACCGTCAACGGCCAGAGCGCGTTCATCCTGACCGTGCTGGTCTTCGGCGCCGGCACCGACTACGCGTTGCTGCTGACCGCCCGCTACCGCGAGGAGCTGCGCCGCCACGCCGACCGGCACCAGGCGATGGCCGAGGCACTGCACCGCGCCGGCCCGGCGATCATCGCCAGCGGGTCCACGGTGATCCTGAGCCTGCTGTCCCTGCTGGTCGCCGAGCTGAACTCCACCAAGAGCCTGGGCCCGGTGATGGCGATCGGCATCGCGGTGGGGCTGTGCGTGATGCTCACCCTGCTGCCGGCGTTGCTGGTCATCTTCGGCCGCTGGATGTTCTGGCCGCGGCGGCCCACGCTTGGGTCCCCCGAGCCGACCGAGCGGGGCCTGTGGGCGCGGATCGGTGCCCGCATGGCCCGCCGGCCGCGGGTCGTCTGGATGACGACCGTGGTCGTGCTGGCCGCCTTGGCGGTCGGGGCAACCGGGCTCAAGGCCAGCGGCCTGCAGAGCAAGGACGGCTTCCGGACCAAGCCCGAGGCGGTCACGGGGGAGCAGGTGCTCGCCCGCCACTTCCCGGCCGGCGCCGGTGACCCGGTCCAGGTCGTCGGCAATGCCGATGCCGCAGAGCGGTTGCGGTCCACCCTCGCCAGCACGCCGGGGGTCGCCGCCGTCACCCGTCCGGTGGTGCGGGACGGCTTGGCCTACCTGGAGGGGACACTGACCAGCAGCTCTGACAGTCAGGCCTCGTTCAGGACGGTTGAGCGGCTACGTTCCAGCGTGCATGCGATCCCCGGGGCGGACGCAAAAGTCGGCGGCGGCAGCGCGGTCAACCTCGACATCCAACAGGCGTCCCGGCATGACCGGAACCTGGTCGTGCCGATCGTGCTGCTCGTGGTGCTCGTCATCCTCACGCTGGTGCTGCGTGCGCTGCTGGCCCCACTGCTCCTGGCGGCCACGGTCGTCCTCTCGTTCGCGGCGGCGCTCGGCGTGAGCTCGCTGTTCTTCAACCACGTCTTCGGCTTCGCCGGGGCCGATCCGTCGTTCCCGCTGTGGACGTTCGTGTTCCTGGTCGCCCTGGGCGTCGACTACAACATCTTCCTCATGACCAGGGTGCACGAGGAGTCCAAGCGACATGGGACCCGGCGCGGCGCCCTGATCGGCCTGGCCGCAACCGGTGGGGTGATCACCTCGGCGGGCCTGGTCCTGGCGGGGACCTTCACCGCACTCGGCACGCTCCCGCTGGTCTTCATCACCGAGATCGGCTTCGCGGTCGCCTTCGGCGTGCTGCTGGACACCTTCGTGGTCCGCTCCGTGCTGGTCACCGCGCTGAACCTCGACATCGGGCGCTGGATCTGGTGGCCGAACAGCCTGTACCGCAAGCCTGACGTCGACCTCGGCGAGATCGAGGAGGAGGCGCCGGCGATCACCCACTGAACGTCCCGTCGGCATCGCCATCGCCGCTGGTCGGGCTGAGCCCGACCAGCGGCGATCGAATCTCCTCGATCTCCCCCTCCGCACCAGGTCACCCTGGAACCCGCCGCCTGAGCGGCGCCATCAACCCGGCTTGGACCCGGTTCCCGCTGCGCTCTGCCAGGGCGCTGGGCCTGCTTGCGCACCGTCCGATTTCGGATCAGAACACCCTCCACCAGGCGATGCGCGTTATCCAGGCATAGTAGGGCCCGCACGAGCCATTCGATCATAAACGCGCATCAGTAATGTTCGTAATTGACGGAAGCGCGCCGATTGATGCATGATTTTGCTTGATCGCGGCCCAGGAAGGGGCCTGGGCCTCGGGGAAGGAGGTCGGAAATGCGAGGGCTCGCTTCCGTCCGGATCGCGGCTTCCGTAGGGTTGGCTGCGATGCTCGCGCTCGTGTCGATGGGCCCAGCCCAGGCCGCGCCGCCCGCGCCGCTTGCATGCGACACGACCCAGGGTGCCTGCTGGCATCCGGCGCTGAACGCACGCTGGCAATACCAGCTGCAGGGCGTCGCGGCATACGCCTCCACCGGCGGCATCAACGTGGGGATCTCGGCCGTTCCGTATACCGGGGGCGCGGCCGTAAGTCCGAGCGTATTCGACTTCGACCTGTTCGTGGACCAGACCATCAGCGGCAACAACACGACCCTGAACACGACGGGCGTGAATGCCGTCCACGCGGCCGGCAAGAGCGCGATCTGCTACGTGAGCGCCGGATCGTGGGAAAACTGGCGTGCCGACGCGGACCAGTTCCCGGCCTCGGTGCTGGGCAATAAGAACGGGTGGCCGGGAGAGAAGTGGCTCGACATCCGCCAGACCGACGTGCTGCTGCCGATCATGGAGGCCCGCGTCCAGAAATGCCGGCAGGCGGGGTTCGACGGCGTGGAGTGGGACAACGTCGACGGATACACCAACCGGACCGGGTTCCCGCTCACGTACGCCGACCAGCTCAACTACGATGCGTCCCTCGCGAATCTGGCCCACGGGTACGGGCTCACGGTGGCTCTGAAGAACGACGTGGAGCAGCTGATCGATCTGGCGCCCTACTTCGACTACGCCGTGAACGAGCAGTGCCAGCAGTACAACGAGTGCGGCGGTTACACGACGTATTTCATCAACGCGGGGAAGACCGTCTTCCAGGTGGAGTACAAGCTGCACCTGGAAAAGTTCTGCCCCCAGGCGAACTCGGCCAACCGCAACGCGATCCTCAAGGACTTCGACCTTTTCGATACGCCGTACACGCCCTGTCGCTAGGGCGCGATGCCATGGCGGGCCGTGCGCGGGTGGTGTTGCGAAGGCCGAGTGCGGGGGCAGGGCAGGTCGAAGAAGTCGGTGCCGAGCTGGTTCTCGGCAGCGCCTGCCCTGCCGTCCACGCCCCTGACCCGTCAGCGGGCGACGAGGGTGACCTCGAAGGAGTACCGGTCGGCAAGATAGGCATGGCTGCCGTACTCGACGGCGCGGCCGGTGGTGTCGAAGGCGGTCCGGGTCATGGTGAGCATCGGCGTGTTGCGCCTGACCTCCAGCAGCCGGGCCTCGAGGGAGGTGGCGGCGCGGGCGCCGACGGTCTGGGTGGCCACCTGGAGCTGGATGCCCCGGGCGCGAAGGATCTGATACAGCCCCTGGCTCTCGAGCATCTCATTGTCAAGCTCAACCAGACCGCTCGGGAGGTAGTTGTGCATCACGGCGAGCCGGATGTCGTCGGCGAAGCGGAGCCGCTCCAGGTAGAGCGTGGGCTCGCCCTCGGGTAGCGAGAGCGCCGCCGCGACGTCTGGGCTCGCGGCTTGGGTCGTAACCGTGAGGACCTGGGTCCTCGGCCGGCGGCCGGCGTGTGCCAAATCGTCGTAGAGGCTCGACAGGGCCATTGGCCGCTTGACGGCCTTGGGAACGATGACAGTGCCGATGCCTCGGCGGCGGACGACCAGGCCCTGTGCCACCAGGCGCTCGATCGCCTTACGCATGGTGGGACGGCTGACGGCGAGTCGCTCGGACAGTTCGATCTCGTTGTCGAGGCGAGTTCCAGGCGCCAGCTCGCCGCGACTGATGGCGTCCTCGAGCTGGCGGGCGATCTGGAAATAGAGCGGGATCGGACTGGTCCGATCCGGGGGCCTGCTGAGCATCCCAGCACCCACCCTCCTGTCGTACAGCATGAGGCACCCAAGGCACCCAGGCCGACTCTCCGGTCCAAAAACTCCAGTGTAAGCCTATGCGCACAGCGTTCTCTCATAATGTGATTACGTATTGACAATCATATGACGGTCCATGACGATGCAGCATCATCCGTGGGCTTCAGGGCAGGAGACGAGGTGCTCGACGACGACCGATTCGCCCAGCTGATCAATGATCGATGGCGGGATCCTGAGAAGCTCGGTGAGTTGGCGCGCAGTCGGCGACGGCGCCCGCTGGTCGACGCCCGCGGGACGGTGTTCCTGGTCGCGGCCGATCATCCCGCGCGGGGCGTGCTCTCGATCGCTGATCAACCCGCCGCGATGGCGGATCGGCGTGGTCTGCTGGAGCGCCTGCTGCTTGCGCTGTCCCGCCCGGGTGTCGACGGGGTTGTCGCGACCGCCGACATCGTCGACGACCTGCTCCTGCTCGGCGCCCTGGACGGCAAGATCGCGATTGGGTCGATGAACCGCGGCGGCCTCGCCGGCGCAATCTTCGAGCTGGATGACCGCTTCACCGGCTACTCCGTCCCAGGGCTCGCCGCCGCCGGGCTCGACGGCGGCAAGATGCTGCTGCGCGTGGCCGACGACGACGCCGGCACGGCTGAGACCCTCGCCGCCTGCGCCGCCGCGGTGGAGGAGCTGGCCCGCGCAAAGCTGTTGGCGCTGGTCGAGCCGCTCGCGGCCTCGCGCGCGGGCGGCACTGTCGCGGTCGACATGGACCCGGACCGGACCGCGCGGGCGATCGCCATCGCGTGCGGGCTCGGCAGCAGCTCGGCCTACACCTGGCTGAAGGTGCCCGCCGTGAAGGACATGGCCAGGGTCATGTCGACCACCACCATGCCGGCGCTGCTGCTCGGCGGGGACGTGGACATCGCGTCAGAGGACACCCTCGACTCCTGGAGGGAAGCGCTCGCGCTGCCGACCGTCCGCGGGATCGTCGCCGGGCGCTCCATGCTGTATCCGAAGGACGGCGACGTCGCGGGCGCGGTCGATGCGGTCGTCGCCCTCCTCGCCGAGGCGAAGGCATAAGGCGGCTGGCATGGACGTGCGCTTCGACAAGGCCAGCAAGAACTTTCAGCAGGTCGCCGCACTCGTCGACCTGGACCTGCACGTCCCGGACGGCGACTTCCTCGTGCTGCTCGGGCCTTCCGGCTGCGGCAAGACCACCGCGCTGCGGATCGCCGCCGGGCTCGAGCGACCGACCAGTGGCACCTTCCACATCGGCGAGCGCGACGTGACGATGACGCCGCCGCAGCAGCGGGACGTCGCCATGGTGTTCCAGAGCTACGCCCTGTACCCGCACCTGTCCGTCGGCGAGAACATCAGCTATCCCCTGCGGGTCCGCAAGGTCCCCAAGCAGGAACGCCTGAAGCAGGCGACGCGTGTGGCGGCGCTGCTGGACATCGACTCACTGCTGGACCGCAAGCCGCGGCAGCTCTCCGGCGGGCAGCGACAGCGGGTCGCGCTTGCGCGGGCCATCATCCGCCAGCCGCGCGTGTTCCTGATGGACGAGCCGCTGTCCAACCTTGACGCGCAGCTGCGCGTGCACATGCGCGCCGAAATCAAGCACCTGCAGAACGAGCTCGGCATCACCACGCTCTACGTGACCCACGACCAGGTCGAGGCGATGACCATGGCGGACCGGGTCGCCGTGCTCAAGCACGGCCGACTCCAGCAGCTGGCGCCACCGCAGGACCTGTACGCGCACCCTGCCAACCTGTTCGTCGCCACCTTCTGCGGCTCGCCGCCCATGAACATCCTGCAGGGGGAGCTGACCGACGGGCGCTTCTCACGCGCGGAGGGCCACCTGCGGGTTCAGGGGCTCGCGACGGGTGCGGTCAAGCTCGGCTTCCGTCCAGAGCACGCCACGATCGTCGACGCCTCGACGCCGGGGACCCTTGCGGCCGAGGTCTACGCGGTCGAGCCGCTCGGCAACGAGACCCTGGTGGCCCTGCGCGTCGGTGACGACGTGGTCACCATCCGCGCTCCCGCCACCACCGCCGCCACGGTCGGCGACCGTTGCGGGATCCAGCTCCACCACGACCACCTGCATTTCTTCGACCCGGGATCGGGTCTGGCCTTGGAGCGTCAATTCACTACGGCAACATCCTGACGGCATTCTCGAGTGGGGAGGACGAGCATGGGGCATAGCGTCAAGCGGCGCCGGGTCACGCGCCGAGAGCTGCTGAAGGGCGGCGCGGCGGGCACCCTCGCGATGGGCCTCGGCCCACTGCTCTCGGCCTGCTCCGCGGGGCCGAAGACCAACACCACGACCGCGTCCACCAGCGGCAAAGCTGGCGGGAAGATCACCATCGGCAGCTTCCAGGACAACGCCATGAAGCCGTTCAGGGAGGTCTTCCTGAAGCGGTTCACCCAGGAGACCGGCATCAAGGTCGAGTACAACGAGACCAACTACGACACCTGGTACCAGAACGCGAAGAACGACGGCCTCCATAAGACCGGCGCATACGACATCTACGTGATGGACGACAACTGGGTGCCGGAGTTTGCGGCCGGCAAGATCGTGCAGAACCTCGATCAGCTCGGCTTCACGCCGAACCCCGACATCCTCCCCAAGGGCCTCCAGCAGGGATACTGGCCGCCGATGTCCGGCCCGCGCCTCAAGGACTTCGCGAACGACCAGCCGCAGCTGTATGCGCTGGTGATCATCGACGACGTCGAGATGCTCTACTACAACAAGGACTACTTCCCGAGCGCACCGCAGACCTGGGACGACATCTACCAGGTGGCAAAGACCAAGGCCCGCCCACCAAGCCTGTACGGCTGGTCGGCACGCGGGGTGAAGGGCAACCCCATCGTGCAGACCTACCTGCCGCTCCTCAACGCCTACGGCGGCTCCTTCGTCAACGACGACTGGTCACCGGGGTTCACAGGCCCGGAGGGCGTCGGCGCGCTGGAGCGGCTGTTCAGCTTCATCCCCTACATGCCCAAGTCGGTCGCCGAGTTCGACACCGACCAGGAGGTGCAGCTCCTGCTGCAGGGTAAGTGCACCGCGCTCACCGAGTACACCGGCACGACCCATGCAGTCGACGATCCCGCCTCGTCCAAGGTCGTGGGCAAGATCGACTTCGCGGCCACGCCGAAGCAGGAGCGCAGCGGGCCGGCGATCGGCACGTTCATCTGCGGCATCGCCTCCGGCGCGCCAAACCCCGAGGGGGCGCTCAAGTTCCTCGACTGGTTCACCAGCACTCCCGTCCAGACCGACTTCGCCCGTACGAACGGCAGCGCGGCCGTGACCAACACCGCGCTCCACGACACCGAGGCGACCTCCAAGGCCCGCTGGCTGCCGGCGATCGCCGACGCGGTCAACAACTCGACCCCAAAGCCCAAGACGCCGGACGAGCCCAAGATGGAGGACATCCTGGGAACGCAGCTCAACGAGGCGCTGGTCGAGGCGATCAGCAGGGGGCGCGACTTCACCGGGATCGCGCAGCGTCACATGACCGCGGCCGGCAACCAGATCACCAGCTTCTTCAAGCAGCAGGGCGGTTACCTCTAACCATGGCGGCGATCAGCGGGCAGGTGGCCGCGCGGCGCTTGGCGTCCAGGGCGGCCATGCTGCCGTACGTCCTGCTGATCCCGGCGACGCTCGCGCTCGCCGCGGTGTCCGTCTACCCGCTCCTGTCGGGGATCCGCGCCAGCGTCACCCGCTTCCGCTACGGCCGCATCGTCGGGTCGGCGGGCCTCCAGAACTACCAGAACGTGCTGCACGACCAGACGTTCTGGTCCGCCATCGGCGTCACCGCCAAGTTCGTCGGCATCGCGGTGACGGTGGAGACGCTACTTGGCCTGCTGCTCGCCCTGCTGGTGCTGCACGAGGTCCGCGGCACACGCTTCATCCGCCTGTCGCTGGTCCTGCCCATGACGGTGGCGCCGGTGGTCGTCGGGGTCATCTGGCGGCTCATGTATGCATCGGGCACCGGCCTGGTGAACCCGATGTTCGCCCACCTCGGATTAGGGGCCCCGAACGTGCTGGCGCATCCGCGGTCGGCGTTCTACGGCCTCGTGCTGGTCGACATCTGGGAGTGGACCCCGCTGCTGTTCCTGATCATCCTCGCGGGGCTGCAATCCCTGCCGCAAGATCCCATCGAGGCGGCCGCGATCGACGGCGCCGGGCCGTTGCGGACCTTCCTCGACCACACCCTGCCCCTGCTGAGCCCGATCCTGTTCGTCGGCGTCATCCTGCGGCTCATCGACGCCATCGGCACCTTCGACCAGATCTTCGTGCTCACCAGGGGAGGCCCGGGGACGGCCACGCAGCTCATCAGCATCTACGGCTACAACACCGCCTTCAACTTCACCCAGTACGGGCAGGCGGCCGCCATGCTGATCTCGCTGCTGGCGTTCGTCCTGCTGCTGATCAGCGCCGCGATCGCCATGATGCGGCGCTCGGCGAGGAGGACGGCATGACCTCGACGAGGGAGCGGGTCCAGCTGGCGGTGAAGTACCTGGCCCTCGGCTTGGCGGTGCTGGTGAGCGTCTTCCCGTTCTGGTGGATGCTCAACACCTCGATGAAGCGCCAAGTCGACATCTTCAGCGGGGCGTCGCTCTACCCGCAACACCCGACGCCGGAAAACTACCGGCTGCTGTTCAGTGCCTACCACTTCGGCTCCTACCTCACCAACAGCGTCCTGGTGGTGTTCGCGTCGGTCGCGGTCAGCCTGGTCATCGGCACGCTCGCGGCCTACGCGCTCGCCCGCTTCGAGCTCGCACTGCGCCTGAACCGCCTGGGGCTGGTCGCCGCCCTGCTGGTGCGGATGATCCCGCCGATCCTGCTGGTGGTGCCCTTCTACATCGTGCTGTCGAACCTCGGCCTGCTCGACACCCGGCTCGGCCTGGCCTTCCTGTACACCGGCATCAACACCAGCTTCGTGATCTGGATGATGCAGAGCTTCCTCGCCGAGATCCCGACCGACATCGAGGAGGCGGCGATGGTCGACGGCGACTCGCGCCTCACCGCGCTGCGGCGGGTCGTGATCCCGCTGGTCGCGCCAGGGCTCGCCGCCACTGCGATCTTCAGCGTCATCAACACCTACAACGACTTCCTGATCGCCCTGACGATGACGTCGACCCCGTCGTCCCAGACCGTCCCCGTCGGCATCTCGAGCCTCATCGGCAAGATCCAGATCGCCTGGGGCCCGATGGCGGCGGCCGGGGTCGTCGGCGCGCTGCCGATCGTGGTCTTCGCGCTGCTCGTGCAGCGCCATTTCGTGCGGGGCCTGACGCTTGGCGCGGTGAAGTGACGGTCCTCGCCGCTCAGATGCTCGGCCCGGGAACGCTGCGGGTCGCCTCGTTCCCGCTGCCCGAGCCGGAACCGGGCGCGGTGGTCCTGGAGATCCTCGGCTCCGGCATCTGCGGGACCGACAAGCACACCTGGCGCGGCGAGTCGCTGCAATACGCCGGTACCGCGCACGAGCGGCGCGCCGCCTACCCGCTCATCTGCGGGCACGAGAACGTCGGCGTCATCGAGGCCCTGGGGCCTGGCGCGCCGCCGCTGGACCAGGATGGACGGCCGCTCGGGATCGGCGACCGGGTCGTGCCGGCGCCCAACCTGGTCTGCGGCCGCTGCTACTACTGTCTCGGCGGCCACCCGTACTACCTGTGTGAGAACCTCCACGACTACGGCAACTCGCTCTCGTGCGCCGAGCCGCCGCACCTGTTCGGCGGCTGGGCGCAGCGCATGTACCTGCTGCCAGGGACGCGCCTGTTCCGCGTGCCGGACGAGCTCGATTCCGAACTGGCCGTGCTCACCGAGCTGCTGGCCGTCACCAACGGCCTCGACCGCGCGAGGCTGCTCGCTCAGGCTGGCAGCGGTTTCGGCTTCGGTGACACGGTCGCGGTCCTGGGCGCCGGGCCGCTCGGCCTGATGCATCTGGCCAAGGCGGACCTGCTCGGCGCCGGGCGGCTGCTGGCGGCCGACCCGGTGCCGGCCCGCCGCGAGCTGGCTCGTGCACTCGGCGCCGAGGTCGCCGCCAGCGCCGACGAGCTGGGCGGCCTGGTCGGCGGGCGCGGGCCGGACGTGGTGGCCTCGTGCTCCGGCAGGCCGGAGACGTTCCTGGACGCGCTGGAGCTCGTCCGTCCCGGCGGCGTGGTCATCGAGGCGGGCGCGTTCGTGGACATGGGCCCGGTGCCCGTCGACCCCAACCGCCATGTGTGCAGCAAGGGGGTCGCGATCCTCGGCGTGGGCGGCGAGGTGCTGGAGCAGTACGGTCCGGCGCTGCGGATGCTGGCGCGCAGCGGTGACCGCTTCCCCTTCCGCCGCGTGATCACCCATCGCGTTGGGCTCGACGGAATCGCCCACATGCTGGAGGCCACGGACGCCATAAAGGTGCTCGTGGTTCCCAACCGGGCCCCGGACCGAAAGGGAGTGTGATGGAGCCGGGCCTCTTCCTCGACGGGCTGCCCCATCTGTCTCGCACGAAGGCGTTCGCCTGGTGTGCCGATCACGGCATCACCGCGGTCGAGATGGGGGTGAGCACCTGGGCGGTCGGCCACCACCTGGATCTGGATGCGCTCCTTGGCGACAGCGCCGCGCGCGACCGACTCCAGGGAGATCTCCGCGAGCACGCCCTGCGCCTGGCCTGCGTCAACGCGGCGAGCAACCCGCTGCACCCCGACCCTGTGCAGCGCCGGCACGCCCAGGACCGCCTGCGAGGCGCCGTGCGGCTCGCGCGGCTGCTCGGAGTCGGGACCGTGGTGACGATGAGCGGCACCCCCGGCGGGCGGGGCGAGGCCGGCGGCACCGGGGTCTTCGGCTGCTGGAGCGTCGTCCCTGACGACGAGCCCATCTGGGAGTGGCAGTTCTCCGAGTGGCTCTCGCCGTTCTGGCGCGAGTTCTCCCGCTGGGCGCTCGAGGAGGCGCCAGCGGTGCGTATCTGCCTGGAGCTTCACCCTGGCTGCGCGGTCTGGGGCGTGGAGACCTTCCGCCGCCTGGAGGCCGTGACGTCCGGGAACGTCGGCGTCAACCTGGACCCGAGCCATTTCTGGTGGCAGGGCGCCGACCCGCTCGCCGTGGTCGAAGAGCTCGGCCCCTTCATCGGGCATTGCCACGGCAAGGACACCAAGATCTATCCCGAGCGCGTCAGGGTGCATGGGGTCCTCGACGCCCGCTACCCCGTTCGCGCCGCCGAGGCCTCGTGGCACTTCGCCTCCATCGGCACCGGGCACGATCTGAACACCTGGCGGGCGCTGCTGGGGGCGATGCGGGCCGTCGGCTACGACGGCGTCGTGTCGATCGAGCACGAGGACCCGAGCTACGCATCCCGCGAAGAGGGAATCCTGGTTTCGCTCGACAACCTGATGAAGCTGCTGCACTGAGGAGGAACCATGCGCCTACGCGTCGGCATCGTCGGGTGCGGCCTCATCGCGCAGGTCAAGCACCTGCCGCTGCTGCGGGACCTGCCAGACCACTACGAGCTGGTGGCGCTCTGCGACCTTTCGCCGGAGGTCGTACGGACCTGCGCGCAGCGCTTCGGCGTCGAGCGGACGTGCACCAGCTGGGAGGACCTGCTCACCGAGCCGCTGGACGCCGTCTGGGTGCTGACCGGCGGCAGCCACGCTCCGATCGTCAGCGCCGCGGCCCAGGCGGGGCTGCACGCCTTCGTCGAGAAGCCCCTCTGCTTCTCGGCCGCCGAGGGTCGAGAGCTGCTCGACGATGTCCGTGGCGCCGGCGTTCACGCGATGGTCGGCTACATGAAGCGCTACGACCCAGCCTACCGGCGCCTGAACGAGGAGCTGTCGCATCTGGACGATCTCCGACTGGTCCGCGTGACCACGCTGGAGGCGCCCCTGGAGCCCTATGTCGCGCACCTGCCCCTGGTCACCGGCAAGCTGCCGGAAGGGCTGCTCGCGGAGTTGCGCGCCGATGACCGCGAGCGGGTCCGCCGCGCGATCGGCGACGTCGACGAGCTGACCTCCCGCACCTACCGTGCCGTGCTGCTCGACTCGATGGTCCACGAGCTGAACGCCCTCCGCGGCCTGCTCGGCGAGCCCCAGGTCGACTGGGCCGAGATCCACCAGCACGGCGTCAACGCGGTCCTGCGCTTCGGGCAGTTGCCCTGCACGCTGTCCTGGATCGATCTTCCCGGCCTGGCCCACTACGAGCAGGAGTTCGCGTTCTACGGCGCGGGCGCGCGCGCCGCCCTGGAGCTGACGTCACCATTCCTGCCGAACGTGCCTGGCCGGCTGCACCTCGAGGGCGGCGAGCCCGGAACCTCCAGAGCGTGGCGCCGGGTCGAGACCGTGTCGTACGAGGACCCGTTCAAGCAGGAGCTGCTCGAGTTCCACCACGCAGTCGCCCGCGACGTCGAGCCGCTCACCACCGTCGCGGACGCGCTCCGCGACGTCGAGCTGTGCGAGCGGATCGTCCATAGCCACCTTGGAGACCAGTGATGCCCGAAACGCATGTCGCCAACGCGCCAGTCAGCTTCGGCGCTTTCGAGCTCACCGTTGGGATCGACCCGGCGGCCCCGGACGCCCTGACCGTGCTCGACATGGTCGCCGACGCCGGCTACCAGGGGATCGACACCGGCCCGGTCGGGTTCCTCGGGCGCGGCGACGAGCTGACCGAGCGGCTCGCCGCCCGCAGCCTGGGAATCTGCGGCGGCTACCTCGAGCTGCCCTTCCATGAGCCGGAGCGGATGGGGCCGGCACTCGAGGAGCTGGATGCCCTCCTCGACGTCTTCGACGCGGCCATGCCGGTCAACCGCTCCCTCGGGCAACCAGGGCCCAAGCCGACCCTGGCCGCGGTCGGCACCGAGCGCAAACAGGCCCTCCCCGGCCAAGCCGTGCGCGACCCCAGCATCGGCCTCGACCCCGAAGAGTGGAAGCGGCTGGCCGGCACGCTGGAGGCGACCACGGCGCGCTGCCGCGAGCGCGGCTACGAGCCGACCCTGCACAACGAGACCGGCACCAGCATCGAAGCCCCCTGGGAGATCGAGAAGGCCCTCGAGCTGACGACCATCGACCTTTGCCTGGACACCGGCCACCTGCTGCTCGGCGGCGGCGACCCGGTCCAGTCGCTGCGGGCCTGGCATGGCCGCGTCAACCACCTGCACGCCAAGAGCGCCAGGCTCGACGTCATGAGCGGGATTGTCGCCGATCAGGGCCCGACCAGGGAGATCTGGCGACGGGAGGCGTTCTGCCCGCTCGGGGAGGGCGATCTCGACGGGGACGGCCTGCTCGCGCTCGTGCGGCAGCTCGGCTGGTCCGGCTGGATCGTCGTCGAGCAGGACACCCTCCCGGGCCCCGGCAGGCTCGAACGGGCCGACCGCGACCAGCGGGCCAATCGCCGGTACCTGCGGGAGCGGGGTCTGTAGCGCTCCATGCGCCTGGCCATCGTCGGGCTCGGCCGCATGGGCCGCGCGCATCTGCACGCCGCCGCGGAGCGGATCGTGGCGGTGGTCGAGCCGCTGGCGCAGGTCCGCGACGAGATGAGGGCGCGCGGGCTCCGCGCCTACCCGAGCGTCGAGGCGCTACTCGCCGGCGGGGGCGTGGACGCCGCCATCGTGGCCGTGCCGACCACGCTGCACCGCGCGGTCGTCGAGCCGCTTCTGGACGCCGGCCTGCCGGTGCTGTGCGAGAAGCCCTGCTGCATCGACGTCGAGGACACCCGGTCCCTGGCCGCCCTCGCCGAGCGGCGTGGAGTGGTCCTGCAGGTCGGCTACTGGCGCCGCTTCGTGCCGGAGCTCGTGCGCCTGCGCGACGACATTCGCGCCGGGCGTCTGGGATCGCTGTCGCTGGTGATCTGCCAGCAGTGGGACGAGGGTCCGCCATCCGCCAGCTTCAGGCGGCAGAGCGGTGGCATCGCCATCGACATGGGCGTCCACGAGTTCGACCAGCTCCGCTGGCTCACCGGTCAGGAGATCGGCCGCCTGACCGGCGCGGCGTCCACCGTGGGCGTGGACCCGCCCGTCGCCGGCGACCCTGAGAGCGTCGAGTTCCTCGCCACCCTCTCCGGCGGAACGGTCGCGTTGGTGTCGCTGGGTCGCCGCTTCCCGCTCGGGGACATGTGCCGCGTCGAGGTCATCGGTACCCAAGGGTTCGCCGACCGCCGCTTCCTCTGGCCGCCCGCGGGTGATCAGGTGTTCAGGGAGGCGCTACGGGCGCAGCTGGACGCGTTCGGGATCGCGGCCGCCGGCGGCGAGCGCCGGGGCGCGACGGCTGCCGACGCGGCCGAGGCGCTGCTCCTGGCCCGGCGCGCCACCGAGGCCTTGCGCTCTGGAGGTCCCGCTCGGCCGCGACCGGCCGGCGGCACCCGTCGCGGTCCCGGTCGGGCTCGCTGAGCCCACAGCGCAAGCGTCGAACGTCGGGAGCGACGCGGCAGCCGCGCCGCGACCGTCCGTCACACGACAGCGGCCTCGGGACGGCCCGCTGAGCCACGGTCGTGGCGGCGCGCCGCGAGCGGCACGATCGCGGCGACGAGATCGGCTCTCCGCGTCCTGGGTCGCCAGAGAATTCGGGCCGCCGGTTGCCGTGGCCGGGTGGGGTCCATCGGCCCTACCGCCGGCGTCCCGGCCAACCAATGCTTGGTATGAGCGCGCACGGTGTTGAGCGTGCTCGGCTCGTGTTCGTGGCCGGGGCCGTCATCGTCCCGGCCGCCGTCACGAGCAGACAACCGTGCACCAGCGGCACCTGGCCGCGATTGCTCGCCGATGCTGGTCGGTCCGGCCGGTCGGGCCCGTCTGGCCCGGCGAGTCGGGTTGTCTCTGGTACGCGACAAGGATGGAGGGCACTGAGCATAATGGTCCAGCAAAGCCGCACCATCCCTCGCGGCGGGGCCCGCACCATCCCTCGCGGCGGGGCCCGCACCACGGCGCCGGCGGTCGTCTGCACCGACCTGACCAAGGACTACGGAGGCGGGCACGGGGTCTTCAATTTGGACCTGTCGGTCCAGCAGGGCGAGACGTTCGGCTTCATCGGTCCGAACGGGGCCGGCAAGACCACGAGGATCCGGTTGTTGATGGACCTGATCCGCCCCGACCGTGGCGCGGCCAGCCTGCTCGGCATGGATGCCCGGCGCGACAGCTTGGCGATCAAGCGCAAGGTCGGCTACCTGCCCGGCGAGCTGGTCCGGTTCCCTGGTGTCTCGGCAGGTTACGTGATCGGGCTGCTGGCCGGGCTGCGCGGCTGCGTTGACCCGGCGCGCATCGCCGAACTGGCCGAGCGGTTCGAGCTCGACCTGGGTCGCAGGTACGAGGACCTGTCCCACGGCAACAAGCAGAAGGTCGGGTTGATCCAGGCGTTCATGCACCGGCCGGAGCTGCTGATCCTGGACGAGCCGACACTAGGTCTGGATCCGCTGATGCAGCGGGAGTTCCGCCGTCTGGTCGAGGCGTCGGTCGCGGACGGGGCGACCGTGTTCTTGTCCTCGCACGTGCTGTCGGAGGTGGAGCTGGTCTGCGACCGGGTCGGCCTGATCCGGGATGGGCGGCTGCGCCGGGTGGGGACGCTCAACGACCTGCGCGCCCTGCGTATTCACCACATCGAGGCGGTCTTCAACGGCCAGGTCACCGCCGCCGAGCTCGGCCGCGTCCCTGGCGTCACCGATCCGAGGGTCGACGATCACCACCTCAGCTGCGCCGTGCAGGGCTCGGTCGGGCCGCTGTTGCGGGCGCTGTCCGCCGCGGCCGTGGTGGAGCTCGACAGCCACGAGCTGTCGCTGGAGGAGGTGTTCCTAGGTGAGTTCGAGCAGCCACCCGGCCCGGGCGCTGACAACTGACACGGTTCGCTGCCACCGTTGGGGCATCCTCGCCTGGGTCATCGGCGGCGCGGTGGCCATGTACGCCATCGCCCTGGGGTTTGTCAGCGAGGTGTCGCGGTTTGCCGGCGGCGCCAAGGCGATGGCGGCAAGCATGCGGGCCGGTGTCGAGGCGATGCGGCTGCTGCGCTGGCCGGCCGAGCGGCTGGACACGCTGGGCGGGTATCTGAGCTACCACAATGTGACGTTGTTCGTGCTGTTTCTTTGCCTGTACGCGGCGGTGCAGGGCGCAGGTGCCGTCCGTGGAGCGGAGACCAGCGGCCAGATCGAGGAGATCCTGGCGGCCGGACGCTCCCGTGCGCTGGTGATCCGGGATCGTGCGGTGGGCTTCGCTGTCACGCTGGCGCTGGTCTGCGTCGGGCTGGGCGGTGGGCTGGCGGTGGCGATGGCCGCAGGCGGCGAGCCTGACGTCGGCGGGTCGTTCATCACCGCGCTGGGCGGTGGGCTGGCCGCGCTGGTGGCCTATGGGCTGGGTGTGTTGGTCTCCCAGCTGACCCGCAGCGCCCGTGCCGCCAAGGCGATGGCCGCCGGGCTGCTGGTGGGCTTGTACGTGCTCACCAACGTGTGGGAGGAGCTGGGCCCGGCTGGCGCCATCCGGTTCGTCTCGCCCTTCTTCTATTTCAACCAGTCGCGGGCGCTGGTCCCCGGTCACGGCCTGGACCTTGGGTCCAGCGCCATCCTGCTGGCCATGGCGGCGGTCCTGCTCGGGGCTGCGGCGTGGGCCTTCCAGCGACGCGACTATGCCGCCGGGCTGTGGGCGCGACGGCCGCGGTCCCGGCGGCCCGTCCGCCGTGTCCAGCGGCCCGCGCTGCGCACCGTGTGGGGCGCGACGCTGCTGCGCGAGCGGGTCGGGCTGCTGGGCTGGGCTGGCGCGGGCGCGGCGGCGCTGGCGCTGATGGCCTGGCTGGAGCCGACCGTGGCCGACATGTGGGACAAGTTTCAGCTCACCCAGACCATGATCGGGCGTGAGCCGGGCTTGACCGTGGCCGATCAGTACCTGTCGTTCGCCGGGCAGATCGTGGTCCCGATCGTGGCCGCCTATGTCATCACCCAAGCGGCTGGCTGGGTCGGCGACCTCAAGCAGGGCCGCGTCGAGCTCCTCCTGGCCAGCCCACTGTCCTGGCCGCGGCTGGTCTGGCAGCGGCTGCTCGCCGTGCTGCTGGGAGCGACCGCCATCACCGCGGGAGCCATCGGCGGGCTGGTCGTCGGCGCCTTGGCCGCCGGCGCCGAGCTGCGCTGGCTCGGGTTGCTGCGGCTGGCCGCCGACACGCTGCTGCTAGCGGGCGCGTTGGGCGCGGTCGCCTTGCTGGTGGTCGCGTGGCTACGCGGCGCAGCCGCCGTCGCCGTCCTCGCAATCCTCACTGCGGCCTCGTACCTGCTCGTCTACCTGGTCCGGTTGTTTGCCTGGCCCGACTGGGTCGTGCGGCTGTCGGTCTTCGGCGCCTACGGAGACCCCTACATCGAGCTGCCCCCATGGAGCGGAGTCGCCGTCCTCACCACCCTGGCCGTGCTCGGCGCGCTCGCCGCCGCGGCGGTCGCGCACCGCTCGCCCAAGACGGCCTGACCCAGCGGCGGTCAGGCCCCAAGCGTCCGGCACCATACGGGTCGCAGCGCGTGCGATGTCCCATGCCCACTCCCGACCTTGAACGCCAGCCCAGTCACCAGCGCCAGTCGCTCATAGAGCCGCGCATTGGCCGGTCTTGACGCCGGTCACCTGGTTCGGTTGGCCTCCCGAGTCGCCGACCTGCGGGGCTGGCCTGTTGCCGGCGCAGTTCAAGCTGCCGTGAATCGTGTTCGTGACGTACTCGTTCGCGTCCGGGTCGGTGAGCACGTTGTTGTTCAGGTTCACCGAGCCGTTCACGTGGTTGCGAATGAACCCGAACCAGAAGCCGTTGTAACCCTCGACGGTCGCGCCACCGTTGATGCGATTGTCTTCGATCGCGTTGAACGTGACCTCGAACGGTCCACCGAACGGGCCTGACCCACCGCGAACATCGACGCCTCCGTTGATGGTGGTGAAGTGGATCTGCACCGACGCCGCGTTCCTGGCGTGGACCCCGCCGGAGATCGTCCCGGTGTTCACCGGGTTCTCCTCGCTGCCGAGGACGAACGTGGCGCCCTGCTGAATGTGCAGTCCGCCCCTGATGGTCACTGGGCCTTCGCCGATGCAGACGGCGCCCGCGGGGACGACCAGTCGGTGGTAGGTGCCAGCCGCCAGGGTGCCGGTGCAGGTTGTCGATGAGGACGCACCGGCCACGCCCGGGACGCCGGCCAGCAGCGCACCGGCAAGCGTAGCCACACACAGCAGACGAACCGTTCCTTTCACGCTAACCCCCCCTTGTTCGCGTTACGACCGCAGTGGACGCGGTTGCACCCTACTTGATCGCGAGTGGTCGCACAATCCGGGGTGCCCACAAATCGATTAGATCGCTCATAGAGGTTGATCCCGGATCCGCCCCGACGCCTTCACCTGATCGCCAGACCAGCACGCCCCATGCTCATCGCACCGAGTGTTGGGATCGGATGAGAACGGCGGACTTCCGGTCAGGTTCATAGCCCTTTCATGTCGGATGGCGATAGGTGAAGGTGCGAGGGATGGTGGCGAGCGCGTGCCTGGCGGGGTCCGCCGCTCGGGCAGACTCGGGCCTGACCTCGAGGGAGGCAGGATGCGCGACAGCCAACCCTTCCGACTGGAAGGCGGCGGGCCGTTCTCATACCAGGACGGCATCCTGCACGCCGGTGGCCTGGCCGTCGACGAGCTGGCGGCGGCCGGGGTGGTCCTTCACGTCGAGTCGGCCGACGAGTTGGCTGCCCTCCAGGCGGTGGCGGCCAGGCTGGGGGCGAGGGCCCGGTTCGGTCTACGGGTCAACCCAGACGTGGAAGCCGGCTTTCACCCCTATCTGCGGACCGGGCACGACGAGGCCAAGTTCGGCCTGCCAGCAGGCACCGCGGTCGAGCTGTATCGGCGGGTCGCGGCCGGCGACTACCCCGGTCTCGACCCGGTCGCGGTCCACGTCCACGTCGGCTCCCAACTGGCCGGCCCGGGCGAGCTGGTCAACGGGGCCAGGGTCGCGTTCGGCGTGCTGGAAGCGGGCCGGCGGCTCGGGCTCCCCCTCGACCGGGTCGACGTCGGCGGCGGCCTCCCGGTCGACTATGACGGCGGCCCGGTGCCGTCCCCCGAGCAGTTCGCCGCCGCCCTCGCCCCGCTGGTGGCCAGCGCCCATGCCGCGCTCGAGGTCGAGCCCGGCCGTGCCCTGGTCGCCCGGGCCGGCGCGCTGGTCGCCAAGGTCCTGGCGGTCAAGCCACGACCTGGTGGCCGGGCGGTGGTGGTCGACAGCGGCATGCACCACCTGCTACGGCCCGCCCTCTACGGGGCCAGACACCGTGTGGTGCCCGTCAAGCTCGGGCCTCCGGCCGGGCTGGGCTGGCTGGTCGGGCCGATCTGCGAGTCGGCCGACGTCCTGGCGTCGGGCGTGCCCCTGCCCGATCTCGGCCCCGGTGGCCTGGTCGCCGTCCTCGACGCCGGCGCCTACGGCATGGTCATGGCGTCCAACTACAACGGCCAGCCCCGACCCGCCGAGGTGGTCGTCACCGGCGGCGAGGCGCTCGTCACCCGCCGGAGGGAGACCTGGGAGGACCTGCTCGTCTGGGAACACGGGCCGACCCGCCGGCTGGCGGTTGGAGTTGCGCGGACGGCGGCGTCTCGCAATCCATGATTGTGGCCGGCCACGGCAGGCGGCTGGCCGCGAACCGGATGGCGAGCACCTTGTGTGGACGGGGACGGCGGACGGGACGGCGGCCCTCTCATCGCCGCCTCAGGGTCGTCCCAGTCCTATGGACACGACTGGACCTGGAAGCCGACTGTCCGGCGCGCTGGCTGGGGAGGCTGGTGATATCTACGTCGGCATCGGTCCTGCTGGAGTGACAGGGATGCGTCTCCCCAAGAATCGCACACGCTCGGCTGCGAGGCTGATACGCGGCCCTCGTCCCGGCTCGGAGGACCAGGCGGCCACCACGTCACCGGCTGCTGCCGCGTCTCCGGGCGCCTGGCGACGGGATGCTGCCCCGCGGGTGGCGGCCCTGCTCACGCTGGCGGCGGGCGTGCTGAACCTGGTGTCAGCGCTGCTGCCCGCCGAGCGACAGCGGCTGGACCTGCTGGATCGGCTGGTGCCGGGAGCGGTCTCCCGGGGCGCGACGGTGGTGACGGCGGCTGCCGGGGTCGGGCTGCTACTCCTCGCCGGCGGGCTGCGGCGCCGGCGCCGGACGGCCTGGCTCGCTGCGGTCGTCCTGCTGGGCGGCAGCGCGGTCCTGCACCTGCTCAAGGGCCTGGACTTCGAGGAGGCGATGGTACTGGCGTTCGTGGCGGGGCTGCTCGCCGGCCAGGGCGGCCGGTTCTCGGCCAGAGCCGGTCCCAGCGAGCGCCGCGCGACGGCGGCGGCGGCACTCGCGGTCATCGCGGTCACGGGGGGCTACGGCGCCCTGGGACTGTTCGTCAACGGGCGTGACGTGGCAGAGGATCTCGGCGCCGATCGCGTGCTGCGGGAGGCTGCGCGCATGGCGCTTGGGTTGGGCAGTTCGCTGACCCTGACCGGACGCTTCGGACGGTTCTTCCCGACCTCGGTCGCGGCCGTGTTCTGGCTGGGCGTGCTGGTGGTGGCGGCCCGCGCGCTGGGGCCCACGCTCGTCCGCTGGCAGGCTGACCCGGGTCTGGGCGCGGCGGTGGCTGCCGCCGACGACTCGCTTGCGTACTTCGCGTTGCGGGACGACCGGGCGACCGTGCGGGCGGCGCACACGCTGGTGTCGTACCGGCCTGTGGGGACGGTCGCGCTCGCCGCCGGGGATCCGCTGGGTCCCTGCCAGGAGTGGCCGCGGGCCGTGCAAGCGTTCCTGGCCGAGGCGGCGACCCAGGGGCGGGTCGCGGCGGTGCTGGGCTGCGGCGAACAGGCCGCCCGGGTGTGGGCGGCGGCCGGGCTCACCACGCTGTACCTGGGCGACGAGGCATTGCTTGATCTCGAGCGGTTCTCGCTGGAGGGGCGGGCGGTGCGGATCGCTCGGCAGAGTTGGAACCGGGCCCGCCGTGCCGGGTTCACCGCGCTGGCATGCCGCTCGGGCGACCTGGACCCGGACACGACGAGCGCGCTACGGGAGCTGTCGCGGGGCTGGCGGGGCGAGGCCCCTGAACGCGGCTTCTCGATGGCGCTGGGGCGGCTGTTCGACCCACGTGACACCGGCGCGCTGGTGGTCGTCGCCCGCGACGCCACCGGCCGCCCGCTCGGGTTCCTGCATCTGGTCCCATGGGGGGCGGATGGCGCCAGCCTTGACGTGATGCGCCGGGACCGCGACAGCCCTGGCTACCTCAACGACTTCCTGGTCGTGGAGGCCGCCCACCGCCTGGCGGACCTTGGCGTGCGGCGGCTGTCACTGAACTTCTCGTTCCTGCGCGCGCTGCTGGCGGCCGGTGCCGAACCGCGCGTGCCGATGGGCCTGCGGGCGGCCCGCTGGCTGCTCCGCCGCCTGTCCGGCCCCTTCCAGATCGAGACGCTGTACCGGTTCAACAGGAAGTTCGCCCCCGTCTGGCAGCCCCGCTACCTCGCGGTCGAGACCCCGGAGGAGCTGCCCCGGGTCGTCATCGCCATCTTGCGCGCCGAAGGGCTGCTCCCAGCGGTGCCATGGCGTCTCGCCTGGCCGCGGCCGCACCAGGCTGCCCTTTGTGAGGAGGCTCCGCCCAAACCGCCACCGGAGCCACCTGCACCAGTGCCTGACCGAAAGTGACCCGTAATGCCTGCTCTGCTCGCTCATCTGCTCCCCGGTCCCGCGTCAGCGGTCATGCTGGCCGTTGCGCACCAGCCTCTCCCTCCGCCCCACCACCGCCCGCGTCTGGTGCGCGTGGTCCGCATCCCTCCCGACCTGCTCCACCAGCTCGGCCGGGACGGCCCGCTGGAGCGCCCCTGGCTCGCGGTGGTCATCGCGATGCTGCTGGCGGCAAGCGTCGCGCTGGCGGTGTGGCGGGGTCGCCGCCACCGCCGGGCCGGCACGCGGCCGCGCCACCTGGGCCTACGCCGCGTGGCGCTCGGCGGCTGGCTCATCCTGGTCACCCTGCTGGGCAGCGCCGCCAGCCTCAACGCCTATGTCGGCTACGCGCCCACCCTGCCTCTGCTGTTCGGCGCCCTCCCCAGCCATCCCGCAGGGAGCCGCTTCTCGCGGGTGGAGACCCTCCCGGTCGGCGACCGCGCCCTCGGCGTACCCTCCGCCTGGGCCTACGTCTACCTGCCACCCGGCTACGACGCCAAGGCCAACGCGCGGCGGCGCTACCCGGTCGTCTACCTGCTGCACGGCTATCCCGGCGGGCCGATCGACTGGTTCCGCGGCGCCGAGGTCCAAGATCAGATGGACGCGCTGCTGCGTTACCACCTGGTGCAGCCGATGCTCGTCGTCGCGCCCAATGCCAGCGGCGGCTGGCTGCACGACTCCGAGATGCTCAACCAGGTCGGCGGCCCCCAGGTCGAGACCTACCTCGTCCACACGGTCGTCGCCGCCGTCGACGCCCACTACCGCACCATCGCAGACCGCTCAGGACGCGCGATCGGCGGCGTGTCAAGTGGCGGCTACGGGGCGCTGAACCTGGGGCTGCGCCACCAGGCCACCTATTCGGTGATCCTCAGCATGATGCCCTACGGCGACCCTGGCGCGGTCACCCAGACCCTGCTCGGCGGCAGCCGCAAACTGTGGCTGGCGAACTCGCCAAGTCACTACATCCCCATCATGACCTTCCGCCACGCGATGGCGGTCTTCCTGGCCGCCGGCTCCCAGGACCCACAGCTTCCTGAGGCGCGGCTGCTGGCCCACCTGCTCACCACGCGCGGCCAGCTGGCGGTGGTCAAGGAGGTCTCCGGCGCCACCCACACCTGGCACGGCGCCCGCGCCGAGATCCCCTACGCCCTCGCCTTCGCCTCTCAACAGCTGGCCACAACCACCGAGCCGGTTCCTTCGCCGGCGTCCCGGGCATCCGCCGCCCGCGCGGGCGGCTGAGGAAGACCAGGGCCACCCCCATGCCGCTGACGGGGGTGCCTACGAGCCTCGGCGATCAAAGCCGCGCAGCTCCTCCTCGGCGGCGAGCTCGGCTGGGAAATCGGCCGGCTGGCTACTGCTTCGCCTGGTCCAGGATGCGGCAGAGGCGTGGCTGCTCTCCCCGGTGTGCCCGCGAGGTCGCGGCATCGAGCACATCGGCGAGGGTGTGCCGCAGCGACTGCAGTTCCGAGATCTGCCGCTCGATCTCACCAAAGCGAGCCTCCAGCAGGGCGACGACGTCCTCGCTTGGGGGGATGCCGGTGCGCCGCAGCTTCATAATCGTCTGGATCTCCTCCAGGCGCAGGCCGACAGCCCGGGCCTGACGGATGAAGCGTAGCGTCCGGAGGTCGTGCTCGGTGTAGAGGCGGTAGCCAGACTCGGTCCGCTCGACGGGCGGCAGGAGGCCGCGCGCCTCGTACAGGCGGACAGCCTTGCGGGTGAGGCCCGCCCGCCTGGCCGCCTCTCCGATGGTGAGCACGGCGGCGTTGGCGACGGTCCTGGTTCCTTGTCTCACCCTGACCCTTGACTTTCCCCTTGGGGCAACCTCGTAGCCTCCCCTCGCACGGTAGCACCACGCCGAGGTGACCAGCCGAGGTGAACCCGGAGGGCCCAATGCCGCTAGAGCCACCGCTGTCCACGAGCGCCGGCACCGACCCGGCTACCGGTCCGGCGCCGCCGCGACTCCCCTCGCCGTCGTCGGACTGGCCGCCATCGGTGCGGATGGGCTGGCGGGGGGACCTGGTGACCGCGGTGCTGGGTGCCTGGCTTGTTGGCGGCGCCTTCCTCGACGGCTGGGCGCACAACACTCGGCCGGGGTTGGAAACCTTCTTCACCCCATGGCACGCGGTGCTGTATTCGGGCTATGCCGCCTCGGCGGCGTGGCTGTGCTGGTCGGTGCGGTCTCACCATCGCCGGCTGCATCCGGCCGGTCCTGGTGCCGGAGTTGGCGGCTGGCGAAGCTGGCGGCGGTCGATCCCTGTCGGCTACGCGCCGGCCCTCGCCGGTGCGGCGCTCTTTCCGGTGTCCGGGCTCGGCGACCTGAGCTGGCACCTCGCCTTCGGCGTCGAACGCGACATCGCCGCCCTGCTCAGCCCCACCCACCTCGGCTTGTTCGCTGGCGGCTTACTGATCGTGAGCGCACCGCTGCGCGCGGCATGGGCCGACCTCACCCTCCGGCCCAGGGTCGGCCTGGGGGAGCTGCTGCCAGCGGTGCTCTCGGCGACCCTGGCGGGCTGCGCGACCGGCTTCATGTTCCAGTACCTGCACCCGGCCTGGAGGGATGTCGTGGGCCGGGACCGCGGTCTGTTCCTGCGGCACACCTTCGATGCCGCGCAGTACCACTTCGTCTACGACCAGAACGTCACCGTCGGGATGGCTGGGTTCGTGCTGGCCTCGGTCTTCTTGTTCGCGCCTCTGCTGTTGCTGCTGCGCCGTTGGCGGCCACCGGCGGGCAGCGCCGTGCTCGTGCTCGCGGTGCAGTTCATCGCGGTCCAAGGGCTGACGGGCTTTGCCGACCTCCGCCTGGCGCTGGTCGGCGTCGTGGGCGCCGGAGTGGTCGAGGTGCTGCTGGCGGTCCTGCGCCCGAGGCGCTCCTCGCGGTGGCGACTGTTGGCGTTCTGCGCGCTCGCCCCGGGCGCGTTCTGGGGCGTGTACTTCACCGGCGTCGCCGTTGGCGACCATGGGCTCGGCTGGCCAGCGGAGCTGTGGGGCGGCGCCATCGTCTGGTCGGGCCTCAGCATCCTGGCGTTGACCCTGATGGCGTTCCCACCGCATGCCCCTACCCAACAGACAGCTCGTGGCGCCGGCTTCGCCGTGGCCACAGAACAGGAGCGGTGAGAGCGAGATGGCAGCTTCGACATCGATGTTCGGTGGGCGCCCTGGCGTCGGGGTCACGATCTCCAGCTCGTCTTCGTCGGGCGCGGATCCGGCGGCCGCGGCGCGGCACGCCGAAGCGCTCGGATTCGACGTGGTGACCGTGCACCGTGACGTGCTCCACGGCCCGCCGCCATCGCTGGAGACGTGGACGCTGCTGGCGTGGCTGGCGGCCCATACCACCAGGGTGAGGTTCGCACCCAACGTCCTTGCCCTACCCAACCGCCACCCCGCGGTCGTCGCGAAGATGGCCGAGACGCTCGACCGCTTGTCCGGCGGTCGCCTGATCCTGGCGCTGGGCGGTGGCGCTGCCGTCAACCACGAGGCGTTCGGCGCCTTCGGCCTGGCGCGGCGCTCGGGCCGGGAGACGGTAGCGGCCACCGAGGAGGCCATCGAGATCATCCGCGGCCTATGGGGCCAGCCACGGTTCTCCTATGCGGGCAGCCACTTCACCACCAGCGGCGCGGACCTGCAGCCGCGGCCCGCCCATCCGATCCCCATCTGGCTCGGCGCCTTTGGGCTCAGGATGCTTGAGCTGGTCGGACGCAGGGCCGACGGCTGGCTGGCGTCGCTGGGCCTGCTCGAGCCCGAGCAGGCATACCGGGACCTGGACCGCATCCGCGCCGCGGCGAGCCGGGCCGGGCGCGATCCCGAGGCGCTGACCTACGGTTTCAACGTCGGCGTGCTGGTCAAGGAAGGGTCCGCGTCGGCAACGACGAGGGGGCTGGTCGCCGGCGGCCCTGAGGAGGTCGCCGGGCAGTTGGCCGGGTTCGTCCGCGGGGGCTTCTCGTTCCTGAACCTGTCGCCGGCGGCGGATGGGTTCGAGCAGCGTGAGCGGCTCGCCCAGGAGGTGCTCCCCATCCTGCGCGCAGGGCGGGACGCGCTCATCCCGAGGGGCCGCAACGTCGCCGACCGAGGTACCCAGCCCAGTTGACCTTGGCATGAGGCGCGCCGTCGCATTGTGCGATTGCCCGTCCGACTCCACACTGCTCGGTTTCCCGGGCGCATGCCGGCGAGCACTGCATGCCCGGCAGGACCGGTGCGTCACCTGCTGGCCAGGGCGTCATTCGTCTGGTCGTATGGGATCCCGTCGGCGGTCGAGTCGTAGGTCCCGTTCGTAAGGAGCTCCGTGGTCGCACGGGCGGCGACGGCGTAGGCGGCCTGGGCGATCGCAGAGCCGAGGCTGATGCGGACCGCGCCGGCGGACGTCAGTTCCGACACGGTCGGGGCGCCGGCCCACACCATCACCGAGACCGGCAGCGGCCCGGCCGCCAGCTCGGCGATCGCGTCGAGGTCGATCAGCCCGGGGACGAACAGGCTGTCCGCGCCCGCTGCCGCGAAGGCGGCAGCTCGCTCCTGCGCGGCCCGCAGCCGCTCCTGGGCAGGACCGACACCGGCGAGGAACAAATCGGTCCGCGCGTTGATCCACACGGGGACCGCGAGGCGGTCCGCGGCGGCGCGGGCCGCAGCGAGCCGTTCGGCCTGTTCGGCTGGTTCGAACAGCGGGGCCTCGTCTCGGCCGGACCGATCCTCGAGGTTCACGCCGATCGCACCGGCCTGGACGACCGCGGTCATGGTGGCGGCGACGGCATCGGGCTCAGGCCCGTAGCCGGCTTCGATATCCGCGGAGACCGGCACTGCAACGGCTGCCGCGATGCGCTCGATGACCGCCGCGGTGCGGTCCGCGCCCAGGTCGGCGGCGTCGGGTACACCCAGAGACCATGCGACGCCTGCGCTGGTGGTGGCGATCGCCTTCGCTCCGGCGTTGACGATCGTGACCGCTGAGGCGACATCCCAGGCGTTGGCCAGTAGCAGCGGGTCGCCGGGTCTGTGGAGGCTCGCGAAGAGCTGCGCTTGACGTACCTGTCGATGGATTTCCATGGCTTCACCTGTCGTGTTCCGTCGGATCATGGCACGGATCGTATTGGAGGTACGCCTCGCCTGGCCGGCCACATCCGGACGAGGCGCCGAGCTGACCGTCCCTGGTCTCACTGGAGCGACACCAGGGACGGTCAGGGCTCAGAGAGCGACGACCAGCTCGTGGTCGATCTCGACGAACTCGACGATCGTGTCCGCGAATTGTCCGGCGATCAGGTCCTGGTAGGCCGGCGAGCCTGTGTGGGCGTCGTAGGCGGCCTGATCGGCGAAGTGCTCAACGAACAGCAGGTAGTCAACCTTCGCCGGATCCCGGTACACCCGGAACGACAGGGTACCGTCCTCGACGCCGGGGCCCTTGGGCGCGAATTCCTGCACGATCGCCTCGGCTCTGGCCTGCATGCCGTCCTTGAGCTTGATGGGAAACACCTTGGCAAGCACGGGACCTCCTCGTGGTCGGGCGCCGCAGCGCTCTGGTAGACGACGAGCATGATCGGCGCGGCGCCCGCGGCGTGTCCGGCCACATCCGGACGCAATGGGCGCGATACGACCGCGGGCTCGCAGCAGGTCCCAGGGTGCGGATGACGATGTCCGAATCCGACCGGCAATCGCGCAGGCAATGGCATAGATTCAGGCCATGACCACGTACTCCGCCGTCGTCACCACCGGCATCTACTGCCGGCCTGGGTGCAGCGCCAAGCCGCTGGCCAAGAACACCCGCACCTTCGAACTGGCGGCGGCCGCGGAGGCCGCGGGATTCCGCGCGTGCCTGCGATGCCGGCCATATCGTGTGGCGGGCCCCGTCGGATCCGACGCACCGGAGCTGGTGTGCCAAGCGGTGCAGATGATCATCGACGGGGCACTGGACGACGGCGCGGAGGCGGCGCTCGCTGCCCGGGTCGGCCTGTCATCGCGGCATCTGCGCCGACTGTTCCTCAAGCACCTGGGGGCAAGCCCGGACCAGTTGGCTCGGTCCCGGCGGGCGCACTTCGCCCGTCGCCTCCTGGACGACACCGACCTCACGGTCCTCGACATCGCCTTCGCCTCCCGGTTCGGGAGTCTGCGGCAGTTCAACCGGACCATGCGGCAGGTGTTCCGCGCGTCGCCGACCGAGCTGCGCAACCGCCGGCACCGCGCTGACCGGCTCGTCGCCGACGGTGGGCTCGCGCTGCGGCTCCCGATCCTTCCCGGCTACGACTGGGATGCCGTCCGGAGCTTCCTGGCAGTCCGGGCTATGCCCGGGGTCGAAGCGATCGAGGGAGACACCTACCGCCGTACGATCACCATGGAGGGCGCACCCGGGGTGCTGGAGATCTCGCCCGGCGGCGCCGGGCACCTGCTGCTGCGCGCCCACCTGCCGTACTGGGAGGGCCTGATCCATGTGGTGGACCGGGTCGGGCGGCTGCTCGGCATCGATACCGACCACGCTGCCGGGGTCGCCGCGCTCTCCGCCGATGCTGTGCTGGGCACCATGGTCCGTAACCGTCCTGGGCTCGCCGTACCGGGCGCGTGGAGCCCGTTCGAGATCGGCGTCCAGGCGATCCTGAGTCGCGGGCGCGCTACCCGGCCGGTGGCCCACTGGCTCCAGGCGATCGTGACCAGCCTGGGCACGCCGGTCCCCGGGCTGCCGGAGGGCCTCACCCACACCTTCCCCGACGCGGCGGTGGTGACGTCGACCAGCCTCACCGCGATCGGCCTTCCCAGCACCGACGCGACCGCGATCGCAACGCTGGCGGCCACCGCCGCCGAGGGCCACACCGCGCTGCGCAGCGGCACGACCCTGGATGCGTTGGCTGCATTGCCCGGCATTGACCAGGACCTGCGCCACCACCTCGCCTTCCGGCTCGGACAGCGCGAGGCGTTCCCGCTCACCGACCCATCACTGGATGCGGCGCTTGCGGATCTCGGCGTCCACCCCTCCAGCACCACCCCCCACCCCGCCCCATGGTCCCAACGGTGGCGCCCATGGCTGGCCCTTGCAGCAGTCCACCTGATGACTCACGGTGACACCCTCCTCCGCCAGACCGAGCTGGGTTTCCCGGCCGATCAGAGGGTGGAAGACCCAGCAGTACCGCAGCTATCAGAAGGCAACACGTCGCCTCGTACCGGGACTGTGGTGGTCAGCCGGCGCCGACCCTGCGGCGGGCGTGCGGTCGGCATGGCAGACTGGTACGCATGACTGCGATCGTCGATCTCACACCGGCGGCCCGGCGGCTCTCCGAACTCGTGCGGCACATCGACGACGGCCAACTCGGTGCGCCGACCCCGAGCGGTATCCCGGTGGCCGGCATGCTCGACCATGTCGGTGCGCTGGCGGTGGCGTTCGCCGCCGCGGCGGCCAAGGACCTCGGGTCGGTGACCGCGACCCGGCCAGCACCCGACGGCGACCGGCTCGGTACCGCATGGCGCACCGAGATCCCCCGCGCCCTGACCGCGCTCGCGCGGGCGTGGACCGACCCGGCCGCATGGGAGGGCATGACGCAGGTCGGCGGGGTCACGCTGCCCGGGGAGATCGCCGGACAGGTCGCGCTCGACGAGGTCGTCCTGCACGCGTGGGACCTCGCCCGCGGCACCGGTCAGCCCTATCAGCAGGATCCGGCCACGCTGGAAGCCTGCCTGGTCGCCATGACCGGAATGTACCCGCCCGACGACCTCGACGCCCGCAAGGGCATCTTCGAGCCGCCGGTACCGGTGCCCGACGATGCCCCGCTCGTTGACCGGGTCGTGGCATACAGCGGGCGCGATCCCGGCTGGCCCGGCAGGTAGAGCGCCTGGCCGAGCCAGCCGGCATGCCGGTGGTCGGGAAGGTCAAGGGCACGGAACGGAGACGTCCACGGGCGAGCCAACCGGCCGGGTCCTGGCCTTGCAGCATCTGGAGGCAATATGAGCGGGATCGATGCCATCGGCGACACCCCTGTCGCCCGTTTGGAGCGGCTGACTGACCAGGGCGGCGCTGAGGTCTGGGTGAAGCTCGAGGCCGCCAACCCCACTGGCTCCTATAAGGACCGAATGGCGCTCGCCATGATCGAGGCCGCCGAGCGGGACGGGCGGCTACAGCCGAACCAACCGGTGGTGGAGTACACCGGCGGCAGCACCGGCTCCTCGTTGGCATTGGTCTGCGCTGTGAAAGGCCATCCGCTGCGGATCGTGTCGTCGGATGCGTTCGCCGCCGAGAAGATCCGAACGATGCAGGCGTTCGGAGCCGACGTGGAGTTGCTCCACAGCCCTCAGGGCATCACCCCGGAGCTGATCCCGGCCATGGTGGCCCGTGCGGGTGAGATCGCCGCTGAGACCGGGGCGTTCTGGACCGACCAGTTCAACAATCTCGACATGCTCGAGGGGTATCGAGCGATCGGCGAGGAGTTGCTCGCGCAGCTACCCGGCCCGCCGACCATCGACGCGTTTTGCAGCTACGTCGGGACGGCGGGCTGTTTCCTCGGCACCAGCCGCGCGCTGGCCGCGAAGCTGCCCGCGCTGCGGCGGGTGGTCGTCGAGCCAGCGGAGTCGGCGGTGCTGTCCGGCGGGACCCCGGGCACCCACCATATCGAGGGCGGCGGCATCGGACGCTGGCCGCCGATGCTCGCCCCCGAGGACTTCGACGAGGTCATCGCCGTCCCCGAAGCGGCCGCGTTCGCCATGGCTGGCGAGGCCGCCCGCACCGAGGGGATCTTCTCCGGCCCATCGACCGGCGCCAACCTCGTCTCGGCGCTGCAGATCGCCCGCCGCCTGGGCGCCGGCCATCGGGTCGTCACCCTCCAGGTCGACAGCGGCCTCAAGTACCTCGCCGGCCAGCTGTACGGCTGACGACTCACTCCTGCCGGCGGTGATCCCAACCGCCGCCAGGCACGGCGGCCGGATCATGCCAGCCCATTGCACCGGATGGAGGGCGACAGACCTGGCCCGCAGCCTGCCGGGCGCGTTCGTGCACCCCTCGGTCGGGACCGTGCTCCGGTCCTGACCGGGACCGCAGCCGAGGCGTCAGGCGTCGAGCCGCGGCAGGACCTGGGGGCCGAGCGTGTCCACGGCGGCCAGCGGGTCGGAGCCGAGCGGAGATGCCCTGCCCGTAGTACGCGAGTTTGGCGGCCAGCGCCAGGCGCGCCCGCTGCGGGTCGGGATCGATCGAGCACCAGACGCAGGCCGGCAGGTCCAGCTCGCCGGGGTCGCGGCCGGCCGCCGCGGCGCCTTCGAGCACCAGGCCCTGGCGGAGCGCATCGGCCTACCCGCGGTGGCCGAGCGCCCCGCCGACGCCCGCCCCGACCTGCCGGTGCAACCGGCAGCCACCGCGCTCACCGGCGACCTCGACGACGACCGCGCCACCGTGATCACCTGGGCGGATGCCGGCACCACCCACCTGCTGGTTCGCGCGGGCCCAGAGACCGTCGCGGCGATCGCCCGCCACCTCGCCCCCGTGGTGGCGATGCCCGGCTTCCCGCGGATAGTGGCGGAATCCCCTCTACCGCTTCCCTGGCCCGGCACGGCCTGATCCCGTCTCACCTGGTGGATGCGGGCGCGATGCCGCGAAGACAGGCCAGGCAGGAACCGGGTGAAACACCCACAGGCTGGACAGAACGTGCGCCCGTGCCGCAGACTTGCACCACCCGATTGCCGAGCCGGGCGCGATGCGGCAAGGTCGACCGCCCCGAGTAAGGAGGTCCGGTGACCTTCAGGTTGGGATTCCTCATGGTGGCCGCTCTGGTCACCACCTTGACCACAGGCACGACCGCACTCGCCGCCGACACGCCTCCCGGCGCCCAGATCTCCGACTCGCTCGAGTACGTCGGGCGTGTGCCCGACTCGTCGAGGATCGTCGAAGGCAAGTTCGACACGGTCGCCGGGCGAGAGGTTCTCGTCACCACCGGACGGTACGGCTTCAAGACCTATGACGTCAGCAACCCCGCCGCGCCCCGGCTGCTCGACAGCTTGCAGCCGCCCGAAATCCTCGGTGCGAACGGCTATTGGCAAGACGAGGACATGGACCTCGACGTCAGACGCAAGCTCATCATCGGAGCGCTCGACCCACGCCACGACGACGTGGATCAGGCGAGCTGCCCCGGCATCGGCACGTTCGGCTCCAAGAACCGGAATCCCGGCTGTCGGTCCGGCTTCTACGTCATCTCCTACGCGGACCCGGCCAACCTCCAGCAGATCGGCGATTTCGTCGAGCTTCCCGCAGGCCACACGACGAGCTGCATCCAGGACTGTGACTACGTGTGGACCGGCGGGCCGGCCCGCCGCAACGACCTCGCCTACCTCGGGCCGTTCACGCCCGGTGGCCGCGGGGACGGCCGGCCGATCTGGGTCACGAACCTCAAGGACGCGGCACATCCGGAGACGTTCCCGAAGCCGATCGACCTGTGGCGCAACGACGGGCTGACCGACTACTCGCACGACGTCGATGTCGACGCGGCCGGCATCGCGTGGACCAGCGGGCGGGGTGGCCTGCTGGGCTATGCGACGCGAGGCAAATGGCGGGACCCGAGGACGGGCAAGGACAGCGTCGCCAAGCCATGGGATCCGATCCTTGTGGCCGGCGGCGGCATCCAGGGCGGCCCGGACGGCGTCGCCCAGCCGCAGACCGATTTCATCCACAACTCGGCCCGACCGCTCAACAGCCAGGTGCACGCGTCCGGCGTCAAGGACGGCAACATCGCGCTGATGACCGAGGAGGACTTCACGGAGCCCTGCGCGCAAGGTGGACGCATCGTCGCCGCGGACATCACCGACTCGCTGGGTGGCGGTCCGGCCGTGAACTCCACACCGGAGAACCCGTACCGGATGACCGCCCTGAGCGCGTTCCACCCGACCCAGGACGCCAGCGACACGGCCGCGCCGATCGATTCCTGTTCGGCGCACTACTTCGAGCTGTCGGGATCGACGCTGGCGGCGGCCTGGTATGGCCAAGGGCTTCGCGTGATCGACGCCTCCGATGCCAGAGCCCTGCGACAGGTTGGGTACTACTACGTGACCGGAACCGATGCGACGGCCAACCCGAGCTCGCTGTCGTGGGACACAGCCTGGCACGGCGACCTGATCTACCTGTTCGACATGAGCCGCGGCATCGAGATCCTGCGCTTGAAGGGTGGACCATCCGCATCGGCGAGCCTGCCGACGGTTCACGAGCCGCGCGCGACCCGCGACCCGCTCGCGGCGCAGCCGGTGCGCGACACCACGAGCTACTCCCTGGCCTGCCCGGTGTTCGCGGTGCCAGGGGCCGGCACCCGCTAGCCTGCCTCCCACCAGGAGTACAGGGCTGGTGAGCGTCCATGCTGGGTCGCTCTGCGCCCGGCGAGCTGGTCGACGTCCTCGGTCGGTCGCTGGCCGACGGCACTTCCTGCCGCCCCGGTATCGCGGCACCCATGTGGCCGGTGTCCCGGCCACGTGGGTGCCAGAAGATGGTGGCGACGACCCCACCGGCCCCAACCCGGGACGGCACTACGTTACGCCGCCGACCACGTGCGGTGGATCGAGGCTGTCACCGCGGACGGGGTGTTGCGGCATTTGACCGCCGCTCGGACAGCGACCGGCACGCGCGCGGTGCGGCGTGCGCTTGGAGTCCGACATCGCCGGGCCAGCGCTTGCGGGGGCTGCTCGCCGCTATGATCCGGGGTCAGGAGGGAGGAGGGAGGAGGCTCACAGCGGTGCAGGCGGCGTTCGTGCTGGCCATCGTGGCCACGGTGGCGTTCGCGTTCACCAACGGCTTCCACGACGCCGCCAACGCCATCGCGACGCTGGTTGCCACCAGGGGCGCCCGCCCCGGCGCCGCGATCGTACTCGCCGCGGTGTTCAACATGCTGGGCCCGCTGGTTCTCGGGGCGGCGGTGGCGAACACCATCGCGACCATCGTCGAGGTGCCAACCGGGCAGACGATCCCGGTGGTCGGCGCCGCGCTGACGGCCGCCGTCGCCTGGAACCTGTTGACCTGGTGGCGCGGGCTGCCGTCCAGCTCCAGCCATGCCCTGGTCGGAGGGCTGGTCGGGGCCGGCGTGGTCGAGGCGGGAGTCGGTGCGATCAACTGGGGAGGCGTGGGTCACGGGCATCCCACCGGAGTCATCGGGGCCCTGGTCGCGCTGGCGGTCTCGCCGTTCCTCGGCTTCGGCGCCGCCTGGGCGCTCGAGCGCGGGGTGCGGCTCGGGCTCCGCAGGGCCACCACGCGCATGAGCCCGCTTGTGCTGCGGGGGCAGTGGCCGACGTCCGCATGGCTGGCGCTCAGCCACGGCGCCAACGACGCCCAGAAGTCAGTCGGCGTCATGTCCGTGCTGCTGCTGGCGAATGGGACGACCCGTTCCCTCTCCGCGCCAACGTGGACCAAGCTGCTGTGCGCGGCGGCGATCACCGCCGGGACGGCGCTGGGAGGGTGGCGGATCATCCGCACGATCGGTCGGCGGATCTTCCGGATCCGTCCGGTGGACGGCCTGGTCAGCCAGACGAGCTCGGCGGCCGTGATCCTGGTCGCCTCGCTGCTGGGCGCGCCGGCGAGCACCACGCAGGTGGTGTCCTCCTCGGTGGTGGGCGTCGGCGTCGGGCGGCGCCGCTATCGTCACATCGGCTGGACGGTCGTCCGTGGCGTGCTGCTGGCGTGGGTCACCACCCTTCCCGCCGCGGCGCTCCTGGCCGCTGTGCTCCTCGGCCCCTGGAGGCGGTTGGCATGAAGCGGAGCTGGTTCCTGCCGGAGACCCCGGACGTCCTGGGCATGCTGCAACGGCAGGCTGGGGTGACTTGCGAAGGCATGCAGGCACTGGTCGCGTGGGCCAACGGGGAGCCGGAAGCGGCCAAGCGGGTTCAGGAGGTCGAGCACCGGGCCGACGACACCAAGCGCGAGCTGCGACGAGCCCTGACCATCGCCTTCACGACCCCGATCGACGCCGAGGACCTCTACGTCATGTCCGAGCGGCTCGACGCCGTGCTCAACGGCGCGAAGGACATGGTTCGCGAGGCCGAAGTCATGGCGATCGCCCCCGACCAGGCGGGCGCGGCGATGGCGGCGCTGCTGGCCAAGGGGGTCGGGGACCTCGCCGTGGCCTTTCGGCGCCTGAGCCCGGGCAGGCGCCGCAAGGGCGAGGCCGGCGCCACCGATGCGGCCGACGCGGCGGTGAAGAGCCAGCGCCAGCTCGAGCGCGTCTATCGGCAGGCGGCGTCCTCGCTGCTGAAGGTCGAGGACCTTCGCGAAGTCATGGGCAGGCGCGAGCTCTACCGCCGCTTCTCGCGGATCAGCGAGACGCTGATCGAGGCGGCCGACCGGGTCTGGTACGCCACCGTGAAGGAGCGATGACCAACGCGGGGAGAAGGGCGCGGACGCTGGCCGACCGCCGGCTCCTCCCCGTGACCGAGCGTGGTCTCGTCCAATCGGGGTGATGCCCGAAAGGCGAGGGCAAGCTTGAATGGGGACCGTTGGCCGTGGAGGCGGCCTCGTGCGGCCCGGCTCGAGGAGGTGCTCTGATGGAGGAGTGGGTGGTCGCGGGACTGGTAGGCGTTGTCGCCGGATACGGGGTCCGTGTCTGGCAGGAGAAGGCGCCCAAGGTGGTCAAGCAGCCCGCTGAGGCGGTCGTACGGACCGTTGGATCGGCGCTGGGCACCGGCGCCAACTTGGGTGGCAGGGCGGCCGGCGCGGGAGCATCGCTCGGCGCCCGCGCCATGCGAGGCGGCGTGGCGACACTGGTTTCGGGAGCGGATGCGGCTTCCAGGGTCACGATGCGACGCTCGGCCGGTGGCGCCGGCGCCAAGACCCTGACGAGGGTCCCGGTGTCCGATCGAAACGAGGCCAAAACGACCAGGACGCGTCGTCCCCGGACCGCGTCGTCCCGAGCGCGGCCCGCCCAAAAGCAGGCGGCGAGGACCAGCCCACGGCGCCGGAGCCGTCCATCCTGAAGCCAAACGGGCGGGCAGAGGTCACGCAGAGGCCCCTCCTCCCGACGCCATGTCATGGGGTAGGCCTCCCGACGCTCCGGCGGGGGTGATCTCCGGAGCGGATGAACGGTCGATGAAACTCTCCGACCGGTCGGCCGGTTCCCGGTCGTTCCTGCCGCCGGGGCGGTAGCGGTGTCCGGGAGCGAATCTTGGGAAGGAGGAAGGCCCCGGCCGTCGCGCCGGCGCTCGCGGCGCCGCTGATGGTCCAGCCGAGGGGTCCGAGGGGTCGGCAGCCGAAGAAGTGGGAGAGGCCCGGCGTCTGCACGATGCCTGCCAGCAGGGCCGCGGAGCCAAGGGCGGTCGCGAGCACGACTGGATCTTTCCCGCCCACCAGGAGCGTCTGGCCGAGCTGCGCGCCCACCAGCGAGGTCATGGCCACGGTGCTGGCGTGCGCTCTGGTCCCGGTGGCTCGCGCCGCCAGCCATGCGCCGGTCGCGCCGGCCCCGGTCATGGTCGCCCGCCAGGCGATGTTTCGAACAAGCGGCCCGCCCAGGGATGCTTCCGGGCCCTCCCGGAGAAGCTGCTCGGGGGAGGGGCGCATTGGCTGGCGAACGGCGATGGCCATCGCGGGTGCCGCGTCGGTGAGCAGGTTCACCAGCAGGAGCTGGCGCGCGTTGAGGGGCGGCCGGCCCGCGACGGCGGCGCCGGCGAGCGTGAAGGCGATTTCTCCGAGATTTCCGCCGACCAGGATCGCGGCCGCCTCTCGCGTCGATGCCCACAGCGCGCGACCCTCCAGCAGCGTCTCGACGATGGTCTCGATCCGGTTGTCGATCACCAGCAGATCAGCGGCCTCGCGTGTGGCCGGGGTGCTCCGCTCGCCGAACGCGATGCCGACGTCGGCCAGACGGATGGCCTGGGCGTCGTTGGCTCCATCGCCGGTCATGGCCACCACGCGCCCGGCGCGCTGGAGGGCCTGCACGACGCGGACCTTGTGGGACGGGGTGACCCGCGCGAACACCGCGACGTGGGACACGGCCGCGGTCAGCTCGTCGTCGGCGAGCCCGTCCAGCTCAGGCCCGGTCATGATCTGCTTGCCGTTGACCAGGTCCAGCTCCGAGGCGATGCTCTCCGCCGTGCTGGGATGGTCGCCGGTCATCATCACGATGTCCACGCCGGCTCGCCGCAGGTCCCGCACAGCGGTTGCCGCGGTCGCGCGGACGGGATCGCTGTAGGCGAGAAACCCGAGAAAGGTGGCCTCGCCGACCAGGTCCTCGTCGAGGGCGGTCCCCCTCGGCACGGCCCGCTCCGCGACCGCCAGGACCCGGAGCCCACGCCTGGCCAGGCGCCGCGCCTCGCTCGTCAGCCGCCGCCGCCGCGCCGCGGTCAGGCGGACGGGCCTGTCGCCGTCCTGCGAGGTTGACGAGCGGGCGAGCACGACCTCCGGTGCGCCCTTGACGGCCAGCAGCGCGGTCTGGTGATCATCTCCGAGGACAGCGTGGAAGCCGCGGCCCGGCTCGAACGGGAGCTCCGCCACCCGTTGCCAGTCGGCGGCGCCCTGGTCGGCGGCCACGTCGGCGGCGCCGGCCCCCTCGAACAGCGCCCGGTCCTCGGCGTGCACCAGGCCGCCGGGCCCGTTAGGGGCTGCCCGCAGGCCGGCCGCCAGGATGTCTCGGGCGCGAGCGGCGAGGTCCCGCCCGTTCACCGCCGTCTCCGTGGTCCCGTCCGACACCGCCACCAGCGCGATGCGCCCCTCGGTCAGCGTGCCGGTCTTGTCCACGCAGGCGATGTCCACTCGTCCGAGCGCCTCGACGGCACGCCGTGAGCGGACCAGCGCGCCCCGGTCCGCCAGGCGCCGCGCCGCGGTGAGCTGCGCGACGGTGGCCAGCAGTGGAAGCCCCTCCGGGACGGCGGCGGCCGCCAGCGCCACCCCCGAGTCGACGACCTCCCGCACGGGCAGGCCTCGCAGCGCCGCCAGGCCGGCCAGCAGGCCCCCGCTGCTCAGCGCCGCGGGGCCGGCCAGCGAGGTGAGCGACTCCAGTCGCGCCTCGACCCCGCTTCGGGGCGGCTCGATCTGCTGGAGGTGGTCGCCCTGTCTCGCCTCGGTTTCGCTGCCGGTGGCCACGACCACGGCCGTGGCCTCGCCCGCGGCGACCGCGGTGCCCTCGTACAGCATGGAGGTTCGCTCCGCGATCGCCGTGGCGAAGGAAGGCGGGGCGGCTTTGGGCACGGGCAACGACTCGCCGGTCAGGCTCGACTCGTCCACCTCGAGGGAGCAGGCTCCCAGAATCCTGCAGTCGGCGGGGACGCTCTCTCCGGCGCGTAGGCGAACGACATCGCCCGGAACCAGGCCGCCCGCGTCGACGAGGTGTTCCACGCCTGCGCGCGTGACCAGGACGCCCCGAGTCGATTTGCCCTCGAGCTGCTCGATCGCCCGCTCGGCCCGGTAGCGTTCGACCCCCCCGACCAGCGCGTTCAGGAACATGGTGCCGCCGATCAGGGCGGCGTCGGTCACCGAGCCAACCGTTGCGGCCAGCCCCGCTCCGGCCGCTAGGATCGGGGTCAGCGGGTTGAGCAGCTCGGCCGTCACCGACCTCGCCAGCAGCAGGGTTCCGGACGGCGACCGGATGTCCGGTGGCCTGAGAAGCGCCGCCCGCTCCTCGGAGAGCCCCGCCGGAGAGGTCCCTAGCCGCGTGAGCGCCTCCGAGGCGTCCAGCTCGTGCCAGGGCACGGCTTCGCGCCAGACGGGGCGCGGTTGCCGCGCCAGTCCCACCGCGATCCGCGTCCCGTTGGCCAGCGCCGCCGCCGATGCCAGGTTCACCGTGTTCATGGTTCGCTGGTCGGCTCCCGACGCCAGGCCCAGCGACCCGGCCACCGCACCGGCACTGGCGCCGACGCCGGCCAGCAGCACGCTCTGGCGGCTGACCTGACGGGCGGTCGCGCATGCCTGGATCAGCAGGTAGGCGTGGCTGAGGTCGTGGTCCTCCGACAGCAGGTCCGCACCCCACGGCGGCGGACCCTCCTGGAGGCGCAGGCCCAGCGCGACATCGGCGGCGGGCAGGCCCGGAGAGCCGCCGCCCGCGATCAGCAGGACCACGCGACCGGCGCGCTGAAGGGAGCGGATCGCCCGCGGGAGGCGGCTTCCGCCCGGCACCACCCGGTCGGGACGCAACCTAGCCGCTCGGCCTGGGTCGTCGGCGCCAACGACGGGCTGCAGGCCCGCGTCACGGGCCGCCGTCACCAGGTCCTCCGCTCCGGCGCGCGGCGCCGGCTCGGCGCCGGCCAGCGCCACCAGCCGCCCTCGATGGGTCAACCCCAACGCCACGCCGCGCTTGGCCATCCGGCCGGCCAGGCGCTTGCTGCCCGGCGGCGCCTCCAGGCCGAGGACCTCCAGAGGTGCCAGCGTCCATTGACCTCGGCGCCGGCGGGCAGCGGGGCGCCGGCGATCGAACAGTCGCCGCGCCATCGGCTCGGGGTCGGCCGGGCCCGCCGGCTTCATGGCCGTCACCTTGGTCAGCTCGAACTGGTCCCGGACCAGCAGGTCGATGTCGAAGACCACACAGTCCACGCGATCGAGCAGCCGAAGGGACTCGGAGTGGAGCGGCAGGATGCCGCGGGCGACCAGGACGCGGCCCAGGTGCGCTGCGAACCCTTCCCTCCCAAAATGCGCGGCCTTGGGCAGTCCCGCCTGCATCATCGCGGAGCCCCGCTGGAGGTTGCGGGTCGTCGCGACGGTGAGGGCGGCACCGCCCAGAGAGGCGAGCAATGCGCGGTCGGCGTACCTCTCCACCGGACCCGGGGGCAGGCGCACCGAACGAGGCTCGATCGCGGCCAGGCCGTTGGGGTGACCGGAGGGGCCATCCCACAGCGCCGCCTCACGATCCAGCCAACGCCGCCGCCGTGCCGCCGCCTCCGCGAGCAGGGTCGCCCGATGCCCCATGTCCACCAGCGGGCCGACAGGGGATCCGGCGAGACCCTGTGCCACGCCGCTGGTCAGCGAGAGCATCAGCTCGGCGGGTGTGGTCCCCACCAGTTGCTCGATGAGCCGGCGAACCCTGGGCTGGTGCTCCAGAAACGCCAGCCCGCCCGCCGCGGTGCCCATGTAGGGGATCGGGGGCAGCCGGGCCGCTCGCTGCGCGGTCGCAATCCCCAGCCCGACGGCACTCCCCGCGATCTCCACGGCGCCTCGAACGATGGGCTCGGCATCAGCCGGATGCGGGGCCGCATCCCCGGCGAGCGGCTCCTGCTGGACGCCGAACTCTTCCTCGACGCTCTCCACGCACTCGACGAAGTCGTCCTCCTCGGCGGCACCCTCGTCGAACGCCACCACGACCCGTCCAACTTCGCCCACGGTCTCCACCCAGCGGACTGCGCGGTGATCGCTCAGCTCCGCCTCCAGACGCTCGCAGAACCGGTCGACCTGGGACGGGTCGACCCTGCGGAGCTCGATGTGGACGTGGCCCGCCGCCGACCACACCCGTCGGGCCCGCCGCCCCCGCCCGCTCAGAAGACGGCTGAGCGGGTCGAGAAGGCTCACGGCCTCTGCTCAGTCGCAAACGGGCCCCATGCCTGGGTGACCTGTCCGCGGTCGATGCGGAGGATCACCCACCAATCGAGCACCGCCGGCCGGTCATTCCGGACGACCGAGAGGCGCAGAAGAGCCGCGGCGCGCTCCGGGCTCGCTACGACGTCACGCAGCTCGATTGCGGTGATGGCACCCATCTGTCGCCAGATGGCACCCAACGCGGGAACTGTCTCGGCGATGCCGCGATACTCCCCCGCCGTAGGCTCCGGGCCGGGAACCTGCCACCGGACGCCCTCCGCGAACAGCTTGCGGGCGGTGGTCAGGTCGGCTTGGACCGCCGCCCGGTACAGGCGCAGCACCAGTGCCCGGTTGGCTTCCTCTGGAAGGTTTGGAAGGTTCTGAGGCGCGCCGCTCGGCCAGCCCACCGCTTGGCCGGCTCGACCGGCCAGGTCGGCAGATATGCGGAAAACGAGATCAGTCGCCAGGCCAGCCAGGCGCAGGGTGGCCCCGACCTCCCGGACAGTGATCGAGACCGCGGCACCCGCCAGCGTCGATGCCGCGCGAACCACCGGGTTCGAGGTGATCCGTTCGGGCTGGTTCCTCGCCCCCGCCGCGGGCTCCAGTGCCCGCGCTGCCTCGTCGGTGCCCATACTCCAGCCCCTGTGACGACCTCGAGTGTGACGAAGCCATAGCACCCGAGGCCGGACCCTGCGCCATCGCCCGAAGCGGATGAAATCCCGATGCCGCACCGAGGGCCGCATTCGGCCCGGCCTCCCACAGCGGTTGGCCTCGTCGAGCACGGATCAGCGGCAAGCCGCACTGCATACGGGCCCTGAGGGCAGCCCGGACGGGAAGCGGCCCGAGCCACTGAACGCGGGCTGACCTGCGGCATCGGTACCTGTGAGTGGCGCCCGCGACCTACCCATCGGCCAAGACGGCGTAGGCGCGAACCGGGAAGGTGCCGATGGCGACGACCTGGGGCGGGGCGGCATGGAAGCGAAAGCCGTTCGGCGGGAGCTGGTCAAGCCCGCACAGGTGCTCCACGATCGGGATGCCAGCCGCCAGCAGCGCCGTGTGCACCGGACGTAACGGGCCGCTGGTGTCGTCGATGTTGACCGAGTCGATACCGACCAGTCCGGCCTGCTGCTCGACCAGCCAGTCGGCGGCGGCAGCGGTAAGGAAGGGGTTACCGGTGCCATAGCGCTCGGTGCCCCAGTAGCGGTCCCAGCCGGTGTGGACCAGTACGGCTCGGCCTCGAACGTCGTAGGAGGCCAACGCGTCGCGGTCGATCGCGCGCCGCCCAGCGCCCATCCGCACCACGACGCCGTCGAGGTCGGCGACGCGCTGCAGGGGCAGGCCGGCCACATCGGTCGCGCCGGCGAAGCGGTGGAACGGGCTGTCGAGGTAGGTGCCGGTGTTGGCCACCATTGAGATGCGCCCGATGTGGAACTCGGTTCCCGGCCCGTAGCGAGCGGGGGAGGCCTCCCTGGGGAGGTAGTCGCTGATCTCGGGTCCGGGCAGTCCCGGATAGGTGACCATACCGTCGTGGATCTGGTGGCTCAGCTCGACAAGACGGCGCGGCCCCAATCGCGGCCTCTCCGACGGCGCGTCCGCCGGCTCGCCGCGGGAGGTGGATCCAAGACCACGCGCAGATCTTTCCGCAGGTCCTTCCATATAGTGTCCCCTGGGTGAAGTCGGCTCTCTTGCTGATGAGGCATGCCACGTCTACCGGGCGGTGAGAAAGTCCGCACTAAGCTCCCCGGTACGCTCGCTCGATGGTTGCAATGTCGATCTTCTTCATCTGCAGCATGGCTTGCATGGCAGGCTGGGATTTGTCGGGGTCGGGGTCGCTGATCATTTCGTTCATGGCCGTTGGAATGATCTGCCAAGACACGCCATATTTGTCCTTCAGCCAGCCGCATTCGCCTTCTTCACCGCCGTCGCTGAGCCTCTGCCAAAAGTAGTCGACCTCTTCCTGCGACGCGCAATTGACGATCAGCGACAGGGCTTCGTTGAACTTGAAGTCCGCTGGACCGCCGTTGAGGGCTGTGAACTGCTGACCGTCCAGCTCAACGTCCACCATCATGACCGTACCCGCCGGGAGCGGGCCCGCCGAGCCGTAGTGCGCGATGGTGTTGATCTTGGAATTTTTGAAGACAGTCGTGTAGAACTTTGCCGCTTCCTCAGCTTGATCGTCGAACCAGAGGTTTGGCGTAATTCTTTGCATTGCGCTCCCCTTCTCGTGGCAGGCCCTTCGCGCCGCCCGACCGCGCGCTCAGCAGCTGAGCTGGTCCGTATCGATGGACGAGGTCACCGTTCCGTTCGCGTTCACCGTGAGATGAAGCAGGATGTGCTGCCTGCCCAGCGAACCGTCGGAGCCGTGGAGGACGATGTTGTCCGCGACGGTGATGGTGGAGTTGCTGTTGTTCACGTTCTCGCCGAGCCACTCGGTCAAGTGGCCGGTGAAGCTTGGTTGGTTCGGGTCGTCTGGGACGAACGTAACCGTGCCGGTCGTCGTGCTGGTCACGTGGACGGTGCCGTCCTCCAGGTCAGTGGTGTGGATGACGCCCGAGAAGATGATCGTCAGCGTTCCGGGCGCACCGGAACAGAGGTTCGCTTCGGCGCGCGAGTCGGTGCCGCTGAAGTGGATGGTCTCGGACTCGGTCGCGAAGGCGGCCGTCGGCGCAAGCAGCGCCGCCGACAGTGTCAGGCCTGTCAGCCAGGCAAGCAGACGTGGTCGTTGCATCCTTGGACCCCTTTGAGGTTGGTCGCCGGCGGGATGCCCTCCGGCGGGCAGCCCGGAGCAGCACTCGTCCGAGCTGGTCTCGGCGGTCCTTGTGAGTCTCATCGGCTTGATGCTTGCGGAGACCGGAAGTAGTCCGCAAGGGGGGGCAGATCAGCCGGTTGCGGCGCGGACAGGTACGGGAACGCCGGGGTGGCCTGGCGTGGGGCGGAGGCACTGCCGAGCGCCGACCCGGCCAGGACGGCGACGCCGATGTCGAAGGCGTTGTCCCCAAGCGCCCGCCCGTTGCCGTCGCCGGGACGGAAAGCAGCGGGCTGGCCAGGCCGGTAGGTCAGCACGTCAGGAAGAAACGCCGCCACTACCCGCTCGGCGTGGCCGTCAGGATCGGGCAGCCCGGCCAGGCGGGCGGCGGTGCCGGCGATGCGGCGGACCCGCTCGCCATGGGTGTCCAGGTCGGCGGCCGGCGCTCCGGCGTTCAGGGTATCCAATTCCGCTTCGGTGTCCGGAGGGTTGAAGAACAGGGGGCGCAGCATTGCCTGGCCGATGCGGTTCACCTGTCGTTGCGGGGTGTGGTCGTAGAGGCTGATCCGTGCCCACAGGGCGATCCGGGTACCGCCGAGGGCGGCGTCAGGGAGTTGCAGCGCGATGGCGGTCACATCACGGCCGGCGAACGCGTTGCTCGGTGAGGCAGTGAAGACCTCGGGGGTGTAGAGCCCTTCGGCCAGGCTCTGGAGGAACCTGCCAATGGCGATGCCGTCGCCGTTGAAGGGATCCGCAGCGAGTCCGGCCCAGGCCAGCCCGTCGCCGCTGAGGGAGAACACCGCACCGGTGCGGGCCTCGCCCAACAGTGTCCCTGCCGTGCCGTGGCGGGCAGCGGGGCCGCCGGCGCGGTGGACCCGAACCTGTTGCTGCCCGCTTTCGTCGGGCTCGCTGAAGGTGACGCGGAAAGCGACGTCCTCGCCGGTGCCTCCGTCGCTGGCCACGACGAATTCGTAGAGGGTGTCGGGTCGAAAGGTTGTCGGGGAGGAGCGCCCGGCGTCGGGGTTGACGGTCAGGATGAGCGCGGTGGTGCCTGATGCGGCGGGGAATGCGTACAGGTCACATGGGTTGATGCGTCCGTCGGCGCGGTCGGCGGCACTGTCGAAGTGGTGCGACACGGGATAGGTCCCCTTTCATTTGTTCCAGACAAGCGACGGGAGTGGAAGCAACTACCTTTGGACCGGCCAGGAGGCGGGAGGGCGCGTTGGCTTGGAGCAGAGATGTTCCCCTATCGTTCGACACACGACATCGGCGGTCGAGCCTGAGGGGAGGCGCGCACGGTCTGCTGGGGGTCGGCGCACGGTGAGCGCCGTGCCCGCGGCGTCACGGCTGCCGTCGGCCTTGCGCTGGGCGGTACGCGCTGTCGCTCCAGGGTCGGATGTCACTTTCGAACTTGCCTCTGGGCCTCGCTACGCTACCGAGGTGCGGAGCAGGCAACGGCTGGAGGCGAGCACGGTGGGCGGGGATGGGGAGCTTGCGCGGGGCCGCGACGCTGCCGGGCGGCTGGCGTGGGCTGACGCCTACACCGCGTTGTCGTTGGCCGACCGGTCGTCCTCCTTGGAAGGGGAGGATCTGGAGCTGCTGGCGACCGCGGCGTATCTCCTCGGCCGTGTCGAGGACTGCCTGCGCGCGCTGCAGCGCGCGCAGCAGCGCCATGCCGAGGGCGGCGATCCGCGGCGGGCCGCGCGGTGCGCGTTCTGGGTCGCCTTCCACCTGATCAACCAGGGGGAGCTCGCGCAGGCCAGTGGTTGGCTCGCCCGGGCCAACCGACTACTGGAGCACGAGCAGGAGTGCGCCGAGCGCGGCTACCTGCTGCTCCCGGTCGCGCTGCAGAATCTGGTGGCCGGTGACTACGCGGGAGCGCGGCGGACGGCGGCCCGCGCAGCCGCAATCGGCAGACGCGTCGATGACCCCGACCTGGTCGCGCTCGCGCTGGTCCTCCACGGCCGCGCCATGGTGAGAGAGGGGCGGGTGGGCGAGGGCCTGGTATTGCTGGACGAGGCGATGGTGGCGGTCATCGCCGGGGAGCTGTCGCCCCCCGTCGCCGGCACCGTCTACTGCTCGGTGATCGATGCCTGCCAGGAGATCTTGGAGTGGCGCCGCGCCCACGAGTGGACCGCCGCGCTGGCGGCCTGGTGCGGGAAGCAGCCGGACATGGTCACCTTCACCGGCCAGTGCCTGGTCCACCGCGCCGAGATCCTGCAGCTGCACGGCGCCTGGCCGCAGGCGGTCGAGGAGGCCAAACGAGCGGGTGAGCGGCTCGGGCAAGGCGCCGACAGCTACGCGACCGGCGCGGCCTTCTACCAGCAGGCGGAGGTCTACCGGGTCCTGGGGGACTTCACGGCGGCGGAGGACGCCTACCGGCAGGCCAGCCGTTGGGGCCTGGAGCCGCAGCCGGGGCTGGCGCTGCTGCGGCTGACCCAGGGCAAGACCGAGGCGGCCGAGGCGGCGATCCGCCGGGTCGTCGCCGAGACCTCCGAGAAGTTCCGGCGGGCCAAGCTGCTGCCGGCCCACGTCGAGATCATGCTGGCGGTTGGCCAGGTCCAGGCGGCGGCGGACGCCGCCAGTGAGCTGACCGAGATCGCCAGCGGCTACGAGACCCCAGCCCTGCGTGCGATGGCAGACCACGCCCACGGTGCGGTACTGCTCGCCGAGGGCGACGCCCGCGCCGCCGTGGTCGTGCTGCGCGGCGCCTGGCAGGTGTGGCGGGAGCTGGAAGCGCCATATGAGGCCGCACGGGTGCGGGTGCTGGTCGGGCTCGGCTGCCAGACGCTGGGGGACGAGGAGGCGGCGGCGATGGAGTTGGACGCGGCCCGCAGCGTGTTCGTACAGCTTGGCGCTGCATCCGACCTCGCGCGGCTGAAGGCACTCGCCGGCCGGGAAACCGCCTCCAGTACTCACGGGCTGACCGCGCGCGAGCTGCAGGTGCTCCGGCTGCTGGCGGCCGGCAAGACCAACCATGCGATCGCCACCGACCTGGTCCTGGCCGAGAAGACGGTCGACCGGCATGTGAGCAACATCTACACCAAGCTGGGCGTGTCCTCGCGCGCCGCCGCCACCGCCTACGCCTACCAGCACCGGCTCCTCTAGCCACAGCTCCGGAGAACTACCCATGTCCTCCTCACCCCGGATTGGGGGGTTTCCCCGAAGCCGCCCGGCCAGCCGGCCCCTAGCGTCCAGCCCAGACGCACGCCCCGGCACGGGAGCAGAGGAGGCACCGATGAGCAGGCTGCAGCAGGCGCGCAAACGGCAAACCCATTCCGTCGAGGTCCGGCAGGTGTACGAACGCATGCTGGCCGGAGCGTCGGTGCGCAGCCGCCATGTCGAGGTGGGCGGCGGTCGGGCCCATCTCCTGGAGAAGGGCGCCGGGCCGCCAGTAGTGCTCATCCACGGCACAGGGATCTCAGCGGGGTTCCTTCTGCCGTTGCTGAACGAACTCCACGGGGTCCGCGCAATGGCCCCCGACCTGCCCGGGCAGGGGCTAAGCGACCCGATCGGCCTCCCACGAAATCGCTACCGCGAGACCGCGGTCGCATGGCTGGACGGCCTGCTCGACGCGCTCGAGTTGGACGCCACCGCACTGCTTGGCCACTCGGGGGGCGGGCTGTGGGCACTGTGGTACGCGCTGGCTCATCCGGACCGGGTCAGGCGACTCGTGCTGATCGGTCCGCCCGCGTTGCCGAAGACCCGCTGCCCGCTGCCGTACCGGCTGATCGCCACGCCCGGACTGGGAGAGCTGCTGTCGCGGTTGGTGCCACCCAGCCCGAAGTCGGTGCTGCGGTTCGCGAGCTTCATGGGCGAGAAGGCGACCCTCGCCGGTCACCCGGATCTGGTCGACCTGTTTGTGGCCGCGGGCCGGGACCCGATCGCCGCGTCGGGCGCCAGGGCAGAGGTACGCGTCCTGATCTCGCCGTTCGCCTTGCTGTCGCCTTCCGGTTTCCGACGTCATTCCCGCGTGCGACCCGACGAGCTGCGACAGGTGGCCATGCCCACGCTGGTGGTATGGGGTGAACAGGAGCCGCTCGGCAGCGTTTCGGTCGCCCAGGCAGTGACCGAGCTGATCCCGCACGCACGACTGGAGGTGCTGCCCACCGGGCATGCGCCATGGCTCGGGCAGCCTGCGCAGACCGCCGCGACGGTCGCGGACTTCGTACGGTGACCAGATCAAGGCGAAAGTGAGCCAGATACACTTGCGACCATGCGGCACGACAAGGGTCGGGTCCGAGGACCCGACCCTTGTTCTTGGTCGTCAGGCGCTCAGTGATGCGGCGCCAGTTGCCTGTACGCCTATGGGTGGCGGGCGGCGGACTCCAGGCCCGTCACCTTGAAGTCCTTGCCGACCTCGACGGTGACGCGCTGCCCGCTGGAGGTGGTGAGGTGGGCCTCGTAAACGCCATCGGAGTCGGTCTCGACCCGGAGCACGGTCGCACCGGGATACTTGGCGAGGGCCGCCGCCCGGACCTTGCCTGCGGTGTCCCCGGTGAGCAGGTGCTCATCTGGCCGCTGGCTCTTCGACTCGTCCACCGCGCGGCCCGCCTGCGGCACTCCAGGTGCGGCCGCAGCATACGAGCCTGCGGCGCCGGTTGTGGTGTTGGCCGCGTTTGCGGTCAGCGTCCCCGCGAGCACACCGCCCACGAGGAGCCCGCCGGCGACCAGGGCCGCCTTACCGCCCCAGCGCCGCCAACCATGGCGCTCGTCGGAATTGGACATGTTCTACCTCCGCTGCTTGTTGGCGCTTGTCGACCGGGGTTACTGCCTTCCGGTCATGCCCAAGGCCAGGGTGTCTGGTGCTCCGCAGGCCGGAACCGCCCGGGCAGCAACGACGATCGCAGCGCCGGGTAAGGCCGCCTCAGGAGCAGTTCGAGGAATCGGTAAGAATGTCCCGGCCCGACGCTCGACAGCGGCCCGGGTCGCCGGGTGCATCTGGAGGAGCTGTGGGCATCGGCATCCGGCTCGACTTGCCACCCGCAGCACGGCACAAAGCGAAGTCCTGAGCCGGATCACCTGGCGACGCCGCCGCCGACGGTCACAGAGAACGCAACAGGGCCGTTTCTCGTGGTCACTGATCTGGCTACCTATACGTGACAGATTCCATCCACCGGACCGCCGGTTAGGGTCGTGAGCCGCTTGGCGCCGTCAGCCGGCGAGCCCGGCCCGCTCGACCTGGCTGTCACCCCCTGACCGTATGATCCGCCATGGAGACCCCAGCCAAGTTGCACGGCGGGCGGGACATCCTGGCGGCGGTGGCATCCAGCGGTTGTCCGGCCGCCTCGCAGGACTGCCCACGCGCTCAGCAGAACTCCGAGACTGGACGCCGAGGCCGTGCGAGCCGAAGCGCGCCGCGACAGGGGAGAGGGAGAACGCTCATGGACCCATCGACCAGAAAGTCAACGTGACCGCCATTGCCGCCCCGCGGGCGGGGCGGCGGGAGTGGACGGGGCTGGCCGTGCTGGCGCTGGCCTGTCTGCTGTACGCCATGGACCTGACGGTGCTGCATCTGGCGGTGCCGTCGCTGAGTGAGGACCTGCGGCCAAGCAG
>WNGB01000235.1_pt2 | contig 82084 bp, 71 predicted proteins | sample 5400681 | NCBI WGS metagenome assembly WNGB01 (sample SAMN13153367, study PRJNA577476) | soil metagenome | isolation source: 115 cm soil or saprolite under grassland replicate 2 | place: USA:California | collected 2016-06-15 | reverse complement strand
GCGTAAACGCCGTCGTCGGATCCAACTCATGCAACACCTTCGTAATCGCCGCCGTCAGCGTCGTCTTGCCGTGATCGATATGACCCATCGTCCCGACATTCAGATGCGGCTTGTTCCGCTCGAACTTCGCCTTGGCCATCGGTGGTCCACTCCTTGCATTTGCTGTCGTACGTGGCGGCGGCCGGAATCGAACCGGCGACACCTCGATTATGAGCCGAGTGCTCTGACCAACTGAGCTACGCCGCCGCGGAGCCCCCTGACGGAATCGAACCGTCGACACCAGCCTTACCATGGCTGTGCTCTGCCGACTGAGCTAAGGGGGCGAAACGGCTCGTCAGCCTACCAATCGGGAGCCGCCTCACCCCAAGCCGGATCCCGGGTGGCGCGCGTGATCGGCCGACCGGGCTAGTCACTCAAGATCATGCGCGAATAGGCCGACAGACCTGTCGTGAGGTTCGAGCGCCTGGTCATCGAAGCTGGCAGCAACACATTCACCCTGCCACTGCATCCACGTCTGACGATCATTGGCGGCGTCGGACAACTCGAACGCGAGAGCCTCGTGGGCGAGCTGGTCGGCGCTCTCGGCAGCAGCCGTGCGGGCGTGCACATCGAGTTGGTCGAGGACACCGGACGGCGCCTCGCGGCGTTCCGACCGACCGGCGGTCGCCACCGTGTAGTCGACATCGATCTCGCGACCGACGTCACGGCCGAGTATCGGATGCCCGACGGTCGCATCGACCTGTTGGCGCGGGAGGGCCTCGATCTGCGTCAAGCCAAGCGCCGGATGCGCCTCACGCCGACCGACCTCACGACCGACGTGCAGGGTTCGCAGTTCATTCGCCACCTCGCCCAGCTCGACCAGACGGCGCTCTGGATGGCGGCCGATCGGGTCCACGAGACGGACGAGACCCTCCAGGCCGAGGCCGAGGCCGTGGGTTCCGCGCCCGAGGATGCGACGGTCGTCGAGCGCATCGAGCACCACCACTCCGAGTTCGAGACCGCCCAAGCCCGCCACGAGGGCGCCCGGCAGCGGGCGATGCTCCTCGGCACCATCGGCGCGGTCGCCGCCGCGCCGGCGACCCTTTTCCAGCCGGCGATCGCGCTCGGGCTCCTCGTCGTCACCTTCCTCATCGTCGTCCTGGCCGTTCGCAGTCGGCGGCGCATGGACCGAGCGTCCAAAGAAGAGCAGTCGGCGCTGGCTGAAGCGGGCGCGAGCTCGTACCTCGGCTTCCACCTGCAGCGGGTGAACGGTCTGCTGTCGTCGGGTCAGAGCCGGCGACGCCTCCTCGCGGCGGCCGAACAGCACCGCGACGCCGTCGCCGCCTGGCACGCGATCGCTGGAGAGGCGCCCATCGAGTGGGCGTTCGAACACCGCGAGGAGATCCTCGCCGCGGCTCGGCTCCAGCTCGACGTCTTTGCCCTCGGCTCGCTGTCCTCGACCGTCCCCGAGCTCGACAGCGACCGGGCCACCGATCTGGCCCGCGCGCTCGTCGCTCGCTTGACGGAGTTGCGCCGGCTGGGCACCTCGGGCGAGAGCTTCCCGCTGATCCTCGACGATCCCTTCGTGCAGCTCGAGCCGAACATGAAGCCGCCGCTGCTCGAGCTCCTCGGGCGGGCGTCGGGCAACCCGCAGATCATCTTCCTGACCGAGGACGAGGACGTCGCGTCTTGGGCCCGGCTCGAGGCCCTCACGGGCGAGTTGACCATCGTCGAGCCGACGCCGGAGCCCCACGAGCCGGTCGTGAAGCACCGCGACGACGAGCACACGATCACCCTCTGATCGCGGGTTAGCGTCCGCGGGTGGACGTGCGGCTCGCGACGGTTGACGACGCCGAGGCCGTCCGCCGGATCTACAACCTCGAGGTCACCACATCGACGGTGACGTTCGATCTCGTGCCCCGTTCGCTGGAGGAGCAACGGGCGTGGCTCGACGCGCGAGGCGGCGCCCACGCGGTCGTCGTCGCGACCGAGGCCGGCGCCGTGGTCGGCTTCGCCTCGCTGTCGCCGTATCGGGATCGCCCCGCGTACAGCACCACGGTCGAGGACTCCGTTTACGTCGACCGTGATTGGCAGGGCAAGGGGGTCGGCAAGCTGCTCCTCGCTGACCTCATGCGAGTGGCGACCGCCCACGGCTTCCATGCCGTGATGGCCCGCATCGTCGGCGGGCATGACGCGTCGATCGCGCTGCACCGCTCCCTGGGCTTCGAGTTGGTGGGCACCGAGCGGGAGATCGGGCGCAAGTTCAACCGGTGGCTCGACGTCGTCGTGATGCAGCGGCTGCTGTGAGGCCCAACGTCGGTGCGCGGGCGAGCGCTCCCTTCGGGCCGTAGCGCTTGTGCGCCGCTTGAGGAGTGACGCTGAGGAGCTCGGCGATCTCGAGCCACGTCGCGCCTTCGGAGCGGGCGAACTCGATCAGCTCGCGGAGCTGGAGCTCGACGCCGTCGCGCAACTCGGCCAGCGCGCCGATCGCATCGCCGGCAGTGAGCCCCGCGTTCGTCGGGTTGTGTTGCGCCACCACGGACCGCACCGCGGCCGCGACGATCGGGCGGAGCGGATGGTCCTCGGGTAGCGACGCGCCGATGGGCGCGAACGCTACCGCTGGTGGGCCGGGAAGGATTTGAACCTCCGTAGGCGTTGCCGGCAGGTTTACAGCCTGCTCCCTTTGGCCACTCGGGCACCGACCCCTGGGGAAGGGACACGATACCGTTCCGGGATGCCCTCTTTCGACGTCGTCTCGGAAGTGGATCTGCAGGAGGTTCGCAACGCGGTCGACCAGGCCAGTCGAGAGCTGAACACCCGCTTCGACTTCAAGGGCACCAGCTCGTCGATCGAGCTCGGTAGCAAGGAGATGGTGCTGCGATCATCGACCGAGGACCGGCTCGCCGCGCTTCGCCAGGTGCTCGAAGAGAAGCTCGTGCGGCGCCAGGTGTCGCTCAAGGCGATCAGCTACGGCAAGCTCGAGGAGGCGTCCGGGGGGAGCGCCCGCCAGCACGTCGACATCAACGCGGGGATCTCGAGTGACAAAGCGCGCGACCTGAACAAGTTCATCAAGAACCTCGGGTTGAAGGGCATCCAGTCCCAGACCCAGGGCGATCAGCTCCGTGTCACCGGCAAGAAGCGCGACGACCTGCAGGCGGTCATCGCTGCGCTGCGGGCCGAGGAGTTCGGCATCGCGCTGCAGTTCACGAACTTCCGCGACTGAGCGCGGGCGGCTACTGAGCCGCGGCTGACGCCTCGATCGCGGCTTGGCGCCGGGCGGTGCTGGCGCGGACGAGACCTGGCGTGGTGAGGCGTCCGAGGGCGGCCCGAGCCCGCGCCGCCGACTGCTCCCACGCGGCGTCGAGGGCTTGCTGGCGCAGCGCCCGTGCCTGCCAATCGACCGATGCGGCCGCTTCGGCGGCGCGCGCTTCGGCGAGCCGTAGCCCGCCGCCCGCCGGGCTGGCGGCCGACGCCCACAGCAGCTCGGTCGGTGCGATCGCACCTTCGCCCCGCCCCGCTGGCGCCCCCGCCGACAGCGTGCGCACCAACGCGGTGGCGACCAGCGCACGAGGTTGAGCTGCTTCGTGGGTCGTGACCACCGACGGCAGGCTGGCGAGCGCGTCGGCGACCCACTGATCGAGGTACGGCTTCGGCGGCACGGCGCCGCCGCCTTGCGGGTAGATGCCGAAGTGGAGGTGCGGAGGACCGCCGGCGGCGTTGCCGGAGTTCCCGACGAAGCCGACGACGTCACCCGTCGATACGGATTGACCATCGACGAGGCCGTCGGCGATCCCGCTGAGGTGGGCGAGGTAGAAGAACGTCCCGTCGGGCTGGTAGACGCTGATGGTCAGGCCGCCGAGCGTGCTGGTCTTGATGCGAGCGACCCCGTCCACCGGGGCTCGCACCGGCGTGCCGAAGGCGGCGAACACGTCGCAGCCTTCGTGATAGCGGAAGAGGAGACCGGTCCACCGCGGGAACAGCCAATCGTCGCTCCACGACGCGTAGCCCGCGATCGGGAAACGGCCGTACCCGACGCGGGCCGCTTGGGCCGGATCCATGCCACCGTCGACGAGGCCTTGCACCCGAGCGACGATCGCCGCCGTGTCGTTCGGCGGAGTGCGGGCGATCGAATTGATGAACGCCTGCGCCTCTGGCGGGACGACCCGGCCGAGCACACCCCCGTCGACGACGGCCTCACCGTCGCCGATCGGCCTCCCGTCCGACCCGGGCGCCGCCGGCTGCTCGGTCGACGGAGCGGTGTCCGACGAAGGCGGGGCGGTCAAGTCGGTGGTCTCGGTGGTTGGCTGGGTCGTCGTCGTGGAGGTGGTGGTCGTCGTGGGAAGGAGCGTGATGGGCGGCGGGTCGCTCTGCTCACTTTGCCCACTCTGCCCGTCTGGCAGCAGTTGCGCAGCCGCGGGCCCTCCCGCCCCGGCGAGCAGCCCTACCACCAGAACGACGACCCCCGTCGACCGACGACCTACGGTCATGTGAAGGTTTGGTTCTACTGCGGCGGGCTTTTCTCCTGCTTACGCCGCCCAATCCCGCGCCCGCAGCCGCCGTACGCGGTCGTCGGTGCTCGGGTGGGTTCGCCACAGGTCGCCGAACTGGACGCGGCGGCCGGTGAGCGGGTTGACGATGTACGCCTGGGCCTGCGCCGGGTTGACGTCCATCGGGATGCGCTTGGCCGCGCTCTCGAGTTTGAGCAGCGCCCGGGCCAGCGGCTCGCCGTCGCCGATGAGCTTGGCGCCGGAGCGGTCGGCCTCGTATTCACGGTTGCGGCTCAAGGCCATCTGGAGGAACCCCGCGGCGATCGGGGCGAGGATCGTCAGCGCCAGCACACCGAAGATGTTGTCGTCCCGGTCGCGTCCGCCACCGAAGATCGCACCCCACCGCAGCATGCTGGCGATGAGGGTGATGCCCATGGCGATGGCCGCAGCCACCGATCCGATGAGGATGTCGCGATTGCCGACGTGGCTGATCTCGTGCGCGAGCACGCCGCGCAGTTCGTCCCAGTCGCAGATCTGGAGGATGCCTTTGGTCACCGCGACGGCGGCGTGGCTCGGGTTGCGACCCGTGGCGAACGCGTTGGGCTGGAGCTCGGGGCTGACGTACAGCTTGGGCATCGGCATGTTGGCGCGCTCGGTGAGCTCACGGACAATCGCGTAGTACTGCGGCATCTCTTGTTCGGTGACGGGCACGGCGTGCGCCGCCTTGATCGCGATGGTGTCGCTGAACCAATAGGAGCCGCCGACGATCAGGAGGCCGATGGCCCCGCCGATGACGGCACCCGCGCCGTGGCCGAACATGCCGCCGATCCCGATGAGCAGTCCGCCCAGCGCGGCCAGCAGGATGGTGGTCTTGAGGGTGTTCTTCACAGTGATCTTCAGGCTAGGGCTCGGCGCGAAAAACCGCGGTAAGGCCGTGCACCGCGCCAGGCCGTCATGCGTCTTTCCACCGTGAAGTCACGGGCGCGCACTCCCGACGGCGTCGTCGCCTTCTGCGCCGCGATCCATCCCCGGCTGGTGGGCGCGCTGGCGTATCAGTGCGGCAATATCGGGGTGGCCGAGGAGCTGGCACAGGAGGCGCTGGCTCGAGTGTGGGAGCGATGGTCCACCGTGCACGCGATGGACTCCCCCGAGGGCTGGGCCTTCCGCGTGGCCTTCAACCTCGCCGCGTCCCGGTTTCGGCGCCTGGCCGCCGAAGGGCGGGCCAACGCTCGCATCGGCGCCCGGCTGACGGGCGCCCTCACCCTCCCTGACGCGGCGGACGCCATCGCGGTGCGGACCGCGGTCGCCTCCCTCCCGGACCGGCAGCGGGCCGCAGTCGTCTTGCGCTACTTCGCCGACCTGACCGTGGCGGACACGGCCATCGCCATGGGCTGCCAGCCCGGGACGGTCAGGACCTTGACGAGCCGGGCGATTGCGTCGCTACGGCGCCGCTTCGATCTGGTCGTCCCCGAGGAGGACCACGAGCATGTCTGACCTCCGCCAGCTGTTGCACTCGGCCGGGCCGGAGCCGTTGAACGAGTTCGACCCCGACGACCTCCGCGTGCGGGTGGCCCGCCGGCGGCGCACCCGGCGCCTCGTCACGTCGGTGACCGTCGTCGTGGTCGCCGCGCTCGGGCTCGGCGTCGGAGTCGTGCTCGACCGCCGGTCGCACGACACGGGGCTCGACGTCATCAACCAGCCGACGCCGACGTTGGACGGGCAAGGCACGCTGCCGGGGCGGGTGCGCGACGTTTCGGTGGGCGGAGGTGGCCTGTGGGTGGTTGGCGAGCTCGACGCGCCGTCGTGGTACGCCGCACAGCTCGATCCGTCGAGTGGGTCGGTGCTCCGCACCGTGCCGTTGGCACGAGTCGTGCGTCGGGTCGTGGTGGGGCGGGACGTCGTGTGGGTGTTCGGCGGCGGCGACGGGGGTGAACCCGACGGAGGCGTCGTCGCCATTGATGCTCAGACAGGCGACATCATCCGGAGCTACGGCTATGCGGAAGGTTTCTCGCCATACGACCTCGCCGTCATGGACGACGATTCCGTCTGGGTCAGCGACGCGCGCGGCGACCGGGTGCTGCACCTTGTGACCGACGTTGACGGAGCGGACGCAGAGGTACCCGTGGCCGGGCAGCCGACCGACATCGTCATCGCACGCGACGGCCGGATCTGGGTGAAACAGTCGCTTCTGGGGACGGTCAGCGGAGTCGACCCCGTTGCGAACGAGGTCGTGGCCACGAACGCGTGGACCGGAGGTCTGTTGGCCGCCAGCGTCGACGGCGCCGTGTGGACCACCGATGGTGACCGCCTTGTCCAGCTCGCGCCGGACCTGCTCGCCACCGGCGCGTCGGCCGCGCTCGGTGTCCGCATCGAGATCAAGGCCACCGCGGTCGCGGTAGACGACTCGGGCCTATGGGTCGGCGGCCCCGAAGGCGTCGCCCGGTTCACGACCGCAGACCTCGCGGGCGATCCCCACCCATCGGCGACGCTGGCGGGCGACGACGTGGTCGGCCTCGCCGGTGACTCCTCCGGAGTGTGGTTCACGACGCCCGACGGTGAGATCCATCGGTGGACGCCGGGTCAGTCGTAGTAGCCGGAGTGGATGTAGATGCAGGGCACGCCCGCGGCGTGGAACATCTCGTAGTTACGGCGATCATCCTCGAACGCAAGGCGGAGGTCGAAGCCGTACTCGCGCAGCTCGAGGACGGTGCCGTACTTGAACTCGGGGGACGAGTCGTAGTCGCCGTGCTCGCGCATGATGAGAAGGTCCCACCGGAGCCTGTAGCGCTCGAGCCACGCCAACGTCTGGGGCTGGACGCGGATGGGGCGGGCCGTGAGCAGGACCACCGCCAGCCCTGGGTCGAGCAGTTCGAGCAGGCGCGCCACTTCGTCGATGAGCGGGTCGTCGCCGCACGCCTCGAAGAAGGCGCGCCAGTCGCGTCGTGGGGCTTCAAGGAAGTGCTGCCGCCCAGCCGCGTCGGACAGCACCCCGTCCATGTCGAAGACGACGGCGGCACCCGCGGGGACTTGTCCGGCATGCCACCGCCAGTTGTCGGACACAAGCGCATTCTGGCGAGATTGACTAGTCGTGGCGACTAGTGACGCTCGCCAGAACGGATTGCCTCGCGCATAGTCGCGATCACTCGGTGGGTCTCGTGAGTGAGCTCCCACCAGGTGAACCGGAGGATGTGCCAGCCGGCGGCCTCGAGGCGGGCCTGGCGGACGGGGTCCTCCTCCTCGGCTTTCTCCGTGTCGTGACTCGAGTCGTCGAGCTCGATGCCGAGCATGAGGCCGGGGTATGCGAGATCAATGAAGTACGTGTGGCCCTCTACCGTGACCCGAACCTCGCATTCCGGCTCGGGGAAGCCGGAGGCCTCCAGCATGATTAGGAAGAGGCGGGCGAACTCGCCGCCCGGCGGCGTCTTCCGATTCCGGCGCACGAGGACACGGCGAAAGAGACGGATCCCGTTGCGGCCACGGCAGGCGTGACGGATCAGCGTCTCCCACAGCTCGGGCCAGTCGACGAGGTGGCGCCGGCGAGCCTCGTCGAGGGCTCGCAGGCCGTCGACATACGCACCCCACGCACACACGTCCAGGATCGTGCGAGCGATGCCTGCGACCGGGACGCCGAACCGAGTCGTCCGTCCGACGAGATCCCACGCCTTTGACTCGTGCACGATGACACCCGGGACCCGTGCCAGCCGGGTGCCCCGGGGGACGGTGATCTCGATGCGTCCCGGCGGCCCGAATCCCTCGAGACGCCACAGGTAAGCAGCCGAGCGACCTGAGATCACAGCGTCGGGCCCCGCCCACAGGCACGCAGCCATGGCGTTCTGCTCCCATGATCGGGCTGCGCCGGCCAACCGGTACACCCCTGGGAACATTCGGATCCAGAGCCCGGCTCGCCATCGGTCGTGGATCATCGTGTGGGTCAGTCCGGCGACGATGGCCTGCGCCGAGCTGATCAATGCGTACTGGGCCGTCGCGATGACCGCGACGGCCGCGTCGAGAGCGTGCATTGTGAGCTTCCTCCACTGCCATGGCACGTTCTGGCGAGATTGACTAGTCGTGGCGACTAGCCACGCTCGCCAGAACGGGGATGTTGTTGGGGGAAGTCAGTCCTCGGAGGGGGTCTCCGTGGCGCGTTTGCGGATCTCGTCGACGACGGCGGCGTCGGCGAGGGTGGTCGTGTCGCCGAGGTCGCGGCCTTCGGCGACGTCCTTCAGCAGCCGGCGCATGATCTTTCCGGACCGGGTCTTCGGTAGCTCGTCGGTGAAGATCACGATCTTGGGCCGGGCGGTGGGCCCGATCTTCTTGGCGACGTGGCCGCGCAACTCCTCGCCCAGGGCGGTGCTCGTCTCGACGCCGCCCTTCACGGTGACGAACGCGACGATCGCCTGACCGGTGACGTCGTCCTTGGCGCCGATCACCGCGGCCTCCGCGACATTGGCATGGTCGACGAGCGCGGACTCGACCTCGGTGGTCGAGATGCGATGCCCGGACACGTTCATGACGTCGTCGACCCGCCCGAGCAGCCAGAGGTAGCCCTCGTCGTCGATCTTGCACCCGTCGCCGGCGAAGTACCGGCCCTCGAAGCGCGACCAGTACGTCTCTTGGTACCGCTCCGGATCGCCGTAGATCCCCCGCAGCATCGACGGCCACGGTCGGGTGAGCGTGAGGTAGCCACCGCCGCGCTTGACCGGGTTGCCGCTGTCGTCGACGACCTCGGCGCCGATGCCGGGCAGCGGGAACGTCGCGGACCCCGGCTTCAACGTGGTGGCTCCAGGCAGGGGGCTGATCATGATCGCGCCGGTCTCCGTCTGCCACCACGTGTCGACGACGGGGCATCGCCCGCCCCCGATGTGCGTGTGGTACCAGATCCACGCCTCGGGGTTGATCGGTTCGCCCACCGTGCCGAGGAGCCGCAGCGACGACAGGTCGTGCTTCTCGGGCTCCTGGGTCCCCCACTTCATGAAGGTGCGAATCGCGGTCGGTGCGGTGTAGAGGATGGTTACGCCGTACTTCTCGGCGATCGACCACAGCCGATCCCTGGTCGGCGTGTCGGGCGTGCCCTCGTAGATCACGCCCGTCGCCCCGTTCGTCAACGGCCCGTAGACGATGTAGCTGTGGCCGGTGACCCAACCGATGTCGGCTGCGCACCAATACACGTCCGTGTCGGGGTGGAGGTCGAAGACGTACTTGTGCGTGAACGCGACCTGCGTGAGGTAGCCGCCGGTCGTGTGCATGATGCCCTTCGGCTTCGCCGTCGTGCCCGACGTGTACAGCAGGTACAGCAGGTCCTCGCTGTCCATCGGCTCGGGCGGACACTCCGCGGCGGCCGTCTCCATGAGGTCGTGGTACCACTGGTCGCGACCGTCGGTCATGTCCACTGGCTGGTCCACTCGCTTCACGACGACCACGTGCTCGATCGACGGGGTGGAAGCCACGGCGACGTCGGCGTTCGGCTTCAGCAAGTTGGGTGAGCCGCGCCGGAAGCCGCCGTCAGCGGTGACGAGGACCTTGCACTCCGCGTCGTTGATCCGGTCGGACAGCGAATCGGGGCTGAACCCGCCGAACACCACCGAGTGGGCGGCGCCGATGCGTGCACACGCCAACATCGCCACGGGAAGCTCGAGGATCATCGGCATGTAGATGGCGACGCGGTCGCCCTTCTTGACGCCGAGCGACTTCAACACGTTGGCGAACTTCTGCACTTCGCCCAACAGCTCCGCATAGGTGATCGTGCGGGCGTCGCCGGGCTCCCCCTCCCAGTGGTACGCGACCTTGTCGCCGCGGCCCGCCTCGACGTGCCGGTCGAGGCAGTTGTACGACACGTTGAGCTTCCCGCCGACGAACCACTTCACGAAGGGGAGGTCCCACTCGCAGATCGTGTCCCAGTCCTGGAACCACGTCAGCAGCTCGCCCGCCTGCTTGGCCCAGAACCCCTGGTAATCCTCGTCCGCTTCGTCGTAGAGGAAGGGGCTGGCGGCGAGGGTCTGCTGCTTGAAATCCTCGGGCGGCGGGAAGGTGCGATCCTCGACGAAGTAATCCTCGATGGCGGCGCCGGTGGTCTCCTCGCTCATGGCGCCGGAGCCTACCCAGCGTCAAAATCGCTAGCCGCTGCCGCTGCCGGTGTTGACGTTCACCCCGGTCTGGCCTTGGGTCACCACGAGGGCCGCTAGCCGACGATCCACTCGAGGACCCTGAAGGCACCGAGGCCTGCGGGGTCGACGAGCGCGGCGGCCTCGCCGGCCCGACTGCGGCCGCGCACGGCTTCGAGATCGCCGAGGTAGGCCCGCTCCGACCAGGTGCGCCGGCCCTCCTCGACCAAAGCGTCGAGGCCGTGGACCGCAAGCCATTCTGCTTGTGTCGACATCACGTCAGGCGGGCGCAGCCGGGCGAGTTGGTCGATCGCCACTTCGCAGGTGATGTCCTGGGCGCCGAGGTCGTCGAGCGGCCCGCCCCCCCGGCCGTGGGCGCGGTACGTCCGTAGCCAGTCGGTCCACCGACGCGCGGCCATCGACGGCGTCGTGTCGGCGTAGTCGACGACGACGATGCGTCCCCGGGTGATCGACTCGATCGCGTCGCGGAGCCAGGCCGCCGCGTCCGGTTGGAGCGGGATGCGGGCGCCGACCGCCGCCGACGGCGCATGGCGGTCGGCATCGGCCGCGAGCGGCTCGGCCGCCGGCAACACGATCGGCTTCCACCGCCCGGCGTCCTCGGTCACATAGACCTCACCCCAACCGTCGTAGGTCCGTTCGAGCAGATGCACGGGCACGTTGTCGAGGAGCTCGTTGGCGAGGATCACGCTGGCCGCGTCCACGCGGGGCAACTCGCCGAGGCTGACGACGACGGGCCCGTCCCGGGCCGGCGCGGCCGGGGTCTCGTCGTCTTCGTCATCACTGCGCCGGCGGGGCGGAAACGCTGAGGCGGGCTCGACCAAAGGCAGGTGTTCGCGGTGGCGGGCCCGTTGTGTCGGCGACCGGTCCACGAGGACGTACCGGAGCGCCGGGCCGCACGCCGGCGTCGCCGCCAGCACCGCGCGGGCCAGTGTTCCCGGGCCGGCACCGGCGTCGACCACCACGAACGGATCGGGCTCACCCAGCTCGTCCCACCATCGGTCCAGCGCGCCGGCGACGACGGCGCCGAACAGCGGCCCGACCTCGGGACTGGTGAGGAAGTCGCCTCGCCGGCCGGCCCCACCATGCGCGTAGAAGCCGTCTTCGGGGTCGTACAGCGCGAGCTCCATCACCTCGCGGAACGGCACCGACCCCCGTCGCCGGATCAGGTCGGCGACCCGCTCCTCGAGCGGGTTCACCCCGAGGCGAAGCGGGCGAGGTCGCCGAAGTGGGCGACGAGGCCGGGGAGGAACCCGAGCACCACGGTGATGACGAGCGTGAGTCCGAGGGCGGCGACCAGCGACGGTGGCACCCGGATGGGCGTGCGATCGCCGTCGGGCACCTCCTTCATGAACATCTCCTGGGCGACGCGCGCGTAGTAGAAGAGCGCGATCACCGAGTTCACGGCGACGACCACCGCGAGGGCGTAGCCCGCGCCGGTGCCCGGGTTGACGAGCGCCCGGAAGATCACGAACTTGGCGAACCAGCCGCCCAGCGGTGGTACCCCCGCCAGCGCGAACAGGAAAAGCATCATGAGCGTGGCGAGACCAGGGGCGTATTCGAACAAGCCGCCATACGAGCTGACGTCGCCGGACCGGGTCTTGCGGGCGACCGCGATGATCACGCCGAACGCCCCGAGGTTCATCGCGCCGTAGATGAGCAGATAGATCACGACCGCGGAGAGGGAGTCGGCCGCCGCCGACTCGCCGTGGCCCGCGACCGCCAACGGCGCCAGCATGTAACCGGCCTGGGCCACCGACGAGTACGCGAACAGCCGCACGATGTTCGTCTGCCGCAACGCGATGAGGTTGCCGACGGTCATGGTCAGCGCGGCCAGAACCCAGAACATCGGCTCCCACACGTCATGGCGGCCGAAGAAGCCGACGAACACGAGTTGGAGCGCGGCGACGAAGCCCGCCGCCTTCGACCCGACCGACAGGAACGCGGTGATCGGCGTGGGCGCGCCCTCATACGTGTCAGGCGCCCATGTGTGGAACGGGACGGCCGACACTTTGAACGCGAAGCCGACGAGCACGAACACGATGCCCAGCGTCACGATCTTCTGGTCGCCAGCCGCCCCGCTGACGGCGGCGCCGATCTGAGTGAGCACGGTGCTGTTGGTGATGCCGAAGATCAGCGACATCCCGTAGAGCATGATCGCCGAGGCGAACACTCCCATCAGGTAGTACTTGAGGCCGGCTTCGTTGCTGCGCTGGTCGCGCTTGCGCCACGCCGCGAGCATGTAGGCGGGGATCGACAGCAACTCGAGAGCGACAAAGATGGTGACGAGGTCGCGCGCCGACGCCATCACCGTCATCCCGAGGATCGACGAGAGCAGCAGGAAGTAGTACTCGCCCTCGTGGTAGTCGCCCTCGGCCACGTAGTTGGTCGACAGCAGGACGACGAGGTACCCCGCGCCGAGGAACAGAGCCTTGAGCACCAGCGCGAAGTCGTCGACGGCGTAGGCGCCGGCGAACATCAGGCGATCGTGGCCGTTGACGGCCAGCGTGAGCACCGGCACCAACGCGCCGAGCAGGCCGATGCCGGCGATCGACGACATGAACACGCGGTTGCGCTCGGTGGCCACGTCGGCGAGCAACAGGAGGACGAGCGTCCCCGTGAGGACGAACTCGGGCGCGAACGCGTGGTAGTCGATCGCCGGCGCGTCGAAGCCGAAGAGCAACGCCTACACCCCGATCAGGGTGCGGAGGGGGGCCAGGGCCTGCATGACCCCGCCGTCGGTGACCCGGAACACGACGTTGGGATAGACGCCGATCACGAAGATCAACACGAGCATCGGCACCCAGGCCAGCCACTCGGGCAGTTCGACGTCTTCGAAGTGATGATCGGCGAACTCGTCCTTTGGCGTGCCGAAGGCCGTGCGCTGGAGGAGCCACAGCAGATAGGCCGCGGCGAACACGGTGCCGACGGCGGCGACGACCAAATAGACGCGGAACGTCGTCACGCTCAGCCCACCGGCTGGGCTGTAGGCGCTCAGGATGGCCGGGAACTCGCCCCAGAACCCGGCCAGACCGGGCAGCCCGAGCGACGCCATCGCGGTGAAGCCGAGTAGCCAACCCATGCGGGGCGCTTGGACCAGCAGGCCGCCGAGGCGGGAGATCTCGAGCGTGTGGAAGCGCTCCTTCACCGAGCCGGCGAGGAAGAACAGCATGCCGGTGATCAGGCCGTGGGCGACCATGCCCATCACCGCGGCGTTGAAGCCGAACGGCGTCAGCGTGGCGATGCCGAGCATGACGAAGCCCATGTGCGCCACCGACGAGAACGCGATGAGCCGCTTCATGTCGGTCTGGGCGAGGCAGGCCAACGCGCCGTAGATGATCCCGATTACTGCAAGCGCTCCGATGTACGGCGCCCACTCGTGGGCGGCCCTCGGCAGGATCGGGATGGCGACGCGGACGAATCCGTACGTCCCCAACTTGAGGAGCACCGCGGCCAGGATCACCGAGCCGACGGTGGGCGCTTCGGTGTGGGCGTCGGGCAACCACGTGTGGAAGGGGAAGATCGGCACCTTGATCCCGAAGCCGAGGAACATGCCGGCGAAGATCCAGATCTGCGTGCTCTTCGCGATACCAGAGGCCGCGTCGGGCAGGGCCCGCATGTCGAAGGTGTGGAGCAGTTGCCCGTCGACCGAGATCTTGTCGGACAGGAAGTAGAGCGCCAGGAAGCTGACGATCATCAGCGCTGAGCCGAACAAGGTGAACAGGAAGAACTTGATCGCCGCGTACATGCGGTTCTCCCCGCCCCACACGCCGATCATGAAGTACATGGGCAGCAGGACCAGCTCGAAGAAGACGAAGAACAGGATGAGATCCTGCGCGATGAAGGTGCCGACCATTCCCGTTTCGAGCACGAGGATGAGGATGAGAAAGGCCTTGGGGTTGTGCGGCTCGGGGAAGTGGGCGTAGCAGTAGAGGATGCAGAGCGCGACGATCAGCATGGTCAGCAGCACGAGCGGCAGCGAGATGCCGTCGACGCCGACGATGTAGCGGCTGTTGATGAACGTGATCCACCCCTTGTCGACCACGTTCTGGAGCGTGCCGGCGTTGTCGTAGTCGAAGTACGACGCCACACCGATGCCGACCGCGAGCACCAACAGGGACGTCGCGAGGGCGACGGCCTTGTGGTACTCCTCCATGGCCCGAGGGATCAGGAGCAAGACCGCGACGCCGACGAGCGGCAGGAACGCCGCCACGGTCAGGCCCCAGTCGTCGAGAAAGTTTTCCATCCGTCCCTCTGCTAGGTGGCGAAGAGCAAGACGAGTACGAGCACGGCGGCGCCGCCGAAGAGGTAGGCGCCGTACTGCTGGATCTTGCCGGTCTGGATGCGCCGCAGGATCTGGCCGGAGCCCTCAGCGCCTGCGCCCGAGCCGTTCGCGAAACCGTCGACGACTTGTTGGTCGATGCGGTCGTAGACGATGTGGGCCGCCTGGCGGGCGACGACGGCCGTGCCGTTGACGATGCCGTCGATCACGCGCTGGTTGATCCAGTAGGCGGCCTTGGCGATCGGACCGGACACGCCGCCGGCGACGCCCTTCACGTAGAGGTGGTCGAAGTAGTACTTGTTCTCGAGGAACACGTAGCCGGCGCGGGCGACCTTGTTGCGCTCGGTGATGCCGTGGAATGCCCCCCCGAACCAGTACGCGGACGCAAGGCCGATGCCGAGGAGGCCGACGGCGGTCGACAGGAGGGCGATCCACGGGGTGAACTCGGGGTGCGGGATCGGCGGGAAGTAGGCCGCAACCGGCTCCACGTAGTGCTCGAAGCGCAGCTTGATCGCGCTCGGGCCCCACGGGAAGTTCACGAACCCAGCCAGTACAGCCATGACGGTCAGGACGTAGACGGGACCGAGGATGAGCGGGCCCGACTCGTGGGGATGGTGTTCGGCGGCCGCGCCGCGGGGCTCGCCGTGGAAGGTGAGGTATACGCACCGGGTCATGTATGCCGCGGTCATCAGCGCGCCGATGACGCCCATCACGAAGAAGACCTTGTAGCCCGCCAGTCCGCCGGACCCGAACGCCCCGGCGAGGATCTCGTCCTTCGACCAGAACCCGGCCAAGGGGAAGATCCCGACGAGCGCGAGCGTGCACACGACGAAGGTCTGGTACGTCCGGGGCATGTACTTCTTGAGTCCACCCATGTCGCTCTTCATGTCGAAGGAGTGGACGGCGTGGGCGACGGAGCCGGACCCGAGGAACAGGCCGGCCTTGAACATTGCATGGGTGAAGAGGTGGAAGAGCGCGGCGGTCCACGCGCCGACGCCGAGGGCCATCACCATGTAGCCGAGCTGGCTCACCGTGGAGTAGGCGAGCACCTTCTTAATGTCGTTCTGCACGAAGGCCAGCCCAGCGCCGCCGACGACCGTGACCGCGCCGACGAGGGCGAGCAGGTTGATGTGCGAGTTGCCGATCTGGAGGCCGTGCCAGAACACGGCATAGAAGCGGGCGACCATGTAGATGCCGGCCACGACCATCGTCGCCGCGTGGATGAGGGCGGACACGGGCGTGGGCCCGGCCATGGCGTCGGGCAGCCACACGTGGAGGATGAACTGGCCCGACTTCGACATCACTGCGCCCAGCAGGCAGCACGACGCCACGATCAGCAGGAGATGGCGGATGCCGCCTTCGTTGGCGAGCTGGTTGATGTGGGGGATGTCGAAGCTGCCCTTGGCCGCGAAGAACAGGACGACCATGCCGACGATCAGGCCGACGTCGCCGACGCGGTTGACGATGAACGCCTTGAGCGCGGCGTCGGAGTTCGGCTTCTCCTCCCACCAGTGGCCGATGAGCACGAACGAACAGAGGCCCACCAGCTCCCACGACGTCATGAACTGCACCGTGTTGCGGCTGATCACCAGCGTGAGCATCGAGGCGGTGAACAGGCTGAGGAACGCGAAGTAGTGGGTGTAGCGCCGGTCGCCGCCCACGTAGTCGGTGCTGTAGATGTGGACCAGCAACGAGATGAGGCTGACCACGAAGAGCATCATCACTGCGAGGCCGTCGACGAAGGTGCCGACCTTGAACTTGACGCCGGCCGACTGCCACCACGTGGCCTCGGTCAGCACGGGCTCGACCTCGTGGTGTTCCTCCGCGGCCTCGGCCTCTTGCTCGGCCGCGTGCGCCGCGGGCGGCGCGTTCTGGGCGTCGTTGACTCGGGCGATCCACTGCCCACCCGCCACGACCGACAGCAGCAACGCGGCCCCGACGAAGGCGACGCCGATCTCCGATCCCTTCCTCGGCATCCGCTTGCCGAAGAACAGGATGAGGAAGAACGACACCGCGGGCAGCAGCGGGATGACCCAGGCGTAGCGGAGCATCGGGTCGGTCAGCCCCTCATCGAGTCGACTTGGTCGAAGTCGATGTTGTGCCGGTTGCGGTAGATCATCAAGACGATGGCGAGGCCCACGCCGACCTCGGCGGCCGCGATGGTGATGACGAAGAGGGCAAAGACCTGACCGGCGACGTTGCCGTTCATCGCGCCGAAGGCGACGAAGTTGATGTTCACCGCGTTGAGGATCAGCTCGATGGACATGAGCACCATCACGCCGTTGCGCCGCGCGAGCACTCCGTACACGCCGATGCAGAACAGCGCGGCCCCGAGCAGCAGGAACTCGTTGAGGAGCACCGCGCCTACTCCCGCCGGGCGAGCACGATCGCCCCGATGAGCGCAGCCAGCAGCACGATCGACACGACCTCGAACGGCACCAGGTACGCAGTGAACAGGGAGTCGCTGACCTCGGCCGTGGTCTGCACAGTCTCCGTGGGCAGCTTGTCGTCGCCGTACGCGTCGATGAGGACGTAGCCCAGCGTGCCGGCCAGCACGACGGCCACGAAGAGGCCGACGTACCACGTGCGGTTGTTGAGATCCGGCGACCGTCCGAGCGGCGCCCGCGTGAGCATGATGCCGAACAGGAACAGGACGACGATGGCGCCGATGTAGATCAGCACCTGCGTGATGCCGACGAACTCGGCGCCGAGCAGCAGGAAGTCGGCGCCCACGCCGGCCAGCACGAGCACGAGGTACAGCGCGGCGTGGACGATGTTGTCGGTGGTGACGACGCGGATGCCGGCCACGACGATGAGGGCGGCGATGACCCCGAACACGAGGTTCTGAGCCACCTGCGCGTCCGCCAGGATCATGCCGAACCCCTATGGGGGGAGCCCGAGGGGGGCGGCTCCGCCGGTCCCCCTCGGCTGCCGGTCGATCCGGCTCCGCCGGTCGGCCGGCGACAAGGTTTCAGTGCCCGCCGCAGGCGGGCGCCGTCAAGCTCGCTCGAACGGAGTAAGCGAAGCGAACGAGTGAGAGCGATCACCGTGGAACCTTGCGGACCTTTTGCTCGGAGCCGCCCTCGTAGGCCTCGAAGTCGGGAACCGTCTCCATCCACTCGCCAAGGCGGTCCTTGTCGTGGAGGAGGTCGGCGATGCGGGGTTCCGAGTACTCGAACTCGGCGCTCCAGAACAACGCGTCGAACGGGCAGACCTCGACGCAGATCCCGCAGTACATGCACAGCGCGTAGTCGATGTCGAAGCGGTCGAGCTTCGACACGGTGCGAGGCTTGCCGCCCTCACGCCGGGGCGGCGCCTTCTCCTTGTGGCCCTCGATGTAGATGCACCAGTCCGGGCAGCTTCGAGCGCAGAGCATGCAGACGGTGCAGTTGTCCTCCTTCAGGGCGATGACCCCGCGAGCGCGCGTCGGCGGCGCTTCCTTCTCGTGCGGGTACTGCACGGTGTGGGCGCCCTTGGCGGGGGCGGGGACCAGGCGCTTCATCCCTTCGTTGGGGAAGACGGTCTTGCCCATCTCCTTGAGCGTCACGCCGAGGCCCTTGACCAAGCCGAGTCCCTTGGGCATCTACAGCACCACCTTCAGGGCAGCGGTCGCCAGGATGTTGACGAGCGAGACCGGGATGAGGAACTTCCATGCGAACTGCTGGAGCTGATCCTCGCGGAAGCGGGGGTAGGTGAAGCGCACCCAGAAGATCAGGAACGCGATCAGCATGATCTTGGCAAACAGCACCAGCGGGCCGACCACGTTCATGTAGTTGGCGTCGATGTCCAGCCCGGGCAGGTACCAGCCGCCGAGGAACAGGGTGGCGCCGATCGCCGCGAACGCACCGGCCGAGGCGAACTCACCGATGAAGAACAGCAGGAAGCGCAGCCCGGAGTACTCGGTCATGTAACCGGTGACGATCTCGGATTCGGCCACGGGCATGTCGAAGGGGGTCTGGGTGAGCTCGGCCTGGGCGGCGACGAGGAAGATAACGAACCCGACGAGCTGGGTGAGGATGTACGGGTTGCCGAGCCCGCCGAACCCGAAGATCTCGCCGTTCGCCTGGGCCGCGACGATGCCTTGCATGTTCAACGTCCCGGCCTGGATCACCACCCCGACCACCGCGAGCACCAGCGGCAGCTCGTACGCGATGAGCTGGCCCGCGGCCCGCAGGCCACCGAGGAGCGAGTACTTGTTGGCGGAGGCCCAACCGGCGATGAGGATGCCGATCACCGACAGCGAGGACACGGCGAGGGAGTAGAAGATCCCGACGTCGAGGTTGGCGAAGTACGCGTCGGGGCCGAAGGGCACGGCGAGATACACGAGCAGCACCGTCCCGACGATGATGTACGGCGCGAGCTTGAACAGGCGGGCGTCGGCTCGCGTCGGGACGATGTCCTCCTTCTGGAGGAACTTGCCGACCTCCGCGAACAGCTGCATCGAGCCGTAGGGCCCGGCCTCCATCGGGCCGAGGCGGCTCTGCATGAAGCTCACCATCTTGAAGAGGAACACGTACACGAACGTCCCGGCCGGCACCAGCACGGCCACGAAGACCCCGAGGACACGCAGCAGGGTCTGTTGCCAGTAGGCCAGCGCCGCGAGAGTCACGTTGCGCCTTGTGGGGAGAGCACGAGGGGGGCGGCTCCGGCCGGCCCCGCTCGTCCGTTGGCCGATCCGGGCCTGCGGAGCGGCGGCGCGAGACAACGGCTCGGCTCGCCGGCTGCGGCGCGAAAGCAGCCGTTGCCGGTCGGCCAACAGCCAGCTTTCGACCGGCCGCAGGCCGGGCCCTGGAGCTCGCCCGAACGGAGTGAGCGCAGCGAACGAGTGAAGGCGAAACTCATCGGCTACCGGTCGATGTCGCCGAGGATGAAGTAGAGGGAGCCGAGGATCGTGATGACGTCGGGGACGTACACGCCTCTGGTGACCCAGGGGACGATCGACACGTTGTTGAAGGACGCCGATCGGATCTTGACCCGATACGGACCGATGTCGCCTCTCGACACGATGTAGTAGCCCATCTCGCCGAGCGGGTTCTCGGTGGACACCCAGGCCTCGCCCTCGGGCACCTTGATGATGCGGGGGACCTTGGCCATTATCGACCCCGACGGCAGGCCGTCCAGGAGCTGGTCGACGAGCTTGGTCGCCTCCCTCGTCTCCTGAAGGCGCACCCAGTAGCGGGCGAACGAGTCACCGTCGGGATGCGTCCACACCTTCCAGTCGAGCTGGTCGTACGGAAGCCCGCACGGGCGGTCGCGCCGGATGTCCCAGTCGATACCGCTGGCGCGGATGTTCGCACCCGACAAGCCGTAAGAGAGACCGACGTCGGCGGGGATCACGCCGATCCCGCGCGTGCGCTGCTCGAAGATGACGTTGCCGACGAGGAGGTCGTCGATCTCGTCGCAGAAGTGGCGCAGGCGCTTCATCACTTGCTTCGTCTCGTCGATCCAGCCCTTCGGCAGGTCGTCCTTGAGCCCGCCGATCCGATCGAAGTTCGGGTGGAAGCGGCCGCCCGTGACGGCCTCGATCTGGTTGAGCACGAACTCGCGATCGCGGAACGCGTAGAACGCGGCCGTCATCGCTCCGAGCTGGAGGCCCATCTCGCCGAGGAAGAGGCCGATGTTGGCGACCCGCGCCATCTCGAAGAGGATCGTGCGGATCCACTGGGCCCGGGGCGGCGCCTCGATCTCCATGAGCTTCTCGGCGGCAAGGATGAACGGCACCTCGTTGGCGAAGCTCGACAGCCAGTCGATCCGGTTGACCAGCGTCGTGATCTGCGGGTACGTGCGGACTTCGACCAGCTTCTCGTAACCCCGGTGCATGTAGCCCATCACGGGGTCGGCGGCCACGACCTGCTCGCCGTCGAGCTTGACGACGATGCGAAGCGTGCCGTGCGTCGCAGGGTGCTGGGGTCCGATGTTGAGGGTCATGCCCTCGTCGGTCTCGAACTCGAGGTTGACCCGCGCCTCGGCGGCTTGGCCGGCGATGTACGCGAGCTGCTGGCGATCGCTGACGACGGTCATTCCGTCGCTCCCTCCTCGCCCGCTGCACCTTCGGTGGGTTCCCCGCCCGGCATGGGCTCGACGTCGACGATGCCGGGCCACGGCTTCACGACCCGCGCGAGCAAGGGAAAGTCCTTCCGCAGCGGGTGACCCTCGAAGTCCGACGGCAGGTAGATGTGGCGGAGGTCGGGATGGCCGACGAAGTCGATGCCGTACATCTCCCACGTCTCCCGCTCGTGCCAGTTGGCGCCTGCGTACACCGGCGTCCACGAGGCGATCGCCAGCGTGTCGTCGGGGACGTCGGCCTTCAACATGACGGCATGCGGCTTGCGCACCGAGTTGACCCGGGCCAGGACCTGGAAGCGAGTCTCGCCTCCGGCGTAGCCCTGGCCGGTCGGAGCGAGCTCGCCGGGCGGCGCGAACGGATGGTCGATGTTGGCGTCTTCGTAACGCCCCCACGGCGACGGCAGCCAGTCGATGGCGGACAGGAAGTTGAAGTAGCGGCAGTCGAGCTTGTCGCGGGCGAACTCGGCCGCCTGCCGCCACGCCGCGGCGTCGACACGGACCCACAGTTCGTCGCCCGCCCGGATGTGGCTGCCGGCGACGGCGTCGCCGAGCTCGGCCTCGAACGCGGCGAGCAGCCCCGCTCGCAGCTCGTCGACCGGCTGCTCGTCGGCGGCCTGCTCCTCGATGGTGCCCCCGTCAGGCGACGACAATCGGCTCTCCTCGCCAGCGGCCGGCCATGTCCTCGCGCCCGATGCGCTCCTGGAGCAGGACGATCCCTTCGAGCAGCGCCTCGGGTCGCGGTGGGCAGCCGGGCACGTACACGTCCACGGGGATCACCTGGTCGACGCCCTTCGTCACCGAGTAGCTGTCCCAGTACGGTCCGCCGCAGTTGGCGCACGAGCCCATCGAGATGACGTACTTGGGGTCGGGCATCTGCTCGTACAACCGCTTGATGGCCGGGACGATCTTGTCGGTGACCGTGCCGGAGATCACCACCAGATCGGCCTGGCGGGGACTCGCCGGCAGGGGGATGACGCCGAGGCGCATGACGTCGTAACGGGGCGAGCCGAACGCCGCGCCCATCTCGATGGCGCAGCAGGCCAGCCCCCACTGGTACACCCAGAGGGAGTACTTACGGGACAGGTTCAACAGCTTCGTCAGCGGCTTCGGAAGCTTGCCGCTCTCGACCAGGCCCATGTCAGCGGTGCGTTCTCAGAGCCATCGGAGCACGCCCTTGCGCCAGGCGTACAGCAGGCCGAGGGCGAGGATCACGATGAAGATGAGCATCTCCACCAGCCCGAACGTCGCGTAGCGCTCGAGCTGCGTGGCCCACGGGAAGATGAAGACGGCTTCCACGTCGAACATCACGAAGAGCAGGGCGAACATGTAGTACCGGATCTGGCTCTGCGACCAGCCGATGCCGACCGGGTCGACCCCGCTCTCGTAGTTGATGTACTTCTCGGCCTGCGGCCGGGTAGGCCGCAGGACGCTGCCCAAGCCGAGCAGCGCACCCACCAAGAGCACCGCCGCAGCACCGAATATCGCCACGGTGAGGTACTGACGGAGGAAGTCCGACATCGTGGGGCGAGCCTAGTGAAGGCGATCACAGACCGCCAAAGACGTGCGGTTACGACGCGTTCTCGAGGCTGAGGCAGTCGGAAACCGAATGCGCGGTCCGCGAGAACGCGGTGTCGGGCCGGGTCGGGGCTACTTGTCGGGGGCGGCGATGACGGGGACGGCGTCGCGGCTGGCGTCGTCGATGGGCGAGGGCAGGAATCCCACGACCACCGTGAAGGCCACGCACACCGTCAGCGCCAAGCCGGCGGCGAACGGCACCGGCACCCGGCCGGCGGGGACCGGGGGCGCGTCGTGTCCCGCGGGGGTCATGTACATGGCGACGAGGATCCGCAGGTACAGGAACGCGGCGATGACCGCGGACACCATCGCCACGACCGCCAGCACGAACGACCGGGAGTCGACCGCGGCCGACAGGACGTAGAACTTGGCGAAGAAGCCCGCGGTGAGCGGCACGCCGGCCTGGGCCAAGAGGAACACGGTGAACGCGAGCGCGAGGAGCGGGCTCCGTTGGGCAAGGCCCCGGTAGTCGTCGAGGGCGTGGTGGGAGTCCCCCCGCCGTCCCACAAGAGTCACGACGCCGAAGCTGCCGGCGACCATGAACGTGTACGCGGCCAGATAGAACAGCGCGCCCGCCACACCCCGGTCGCTGGCCGCTTGGACGCCGACGAGGATGAACCCCGCGTGGCTGATCGACGAGTAGGCGAGCATTCGCTTCACATCGGTCTGCACGACGGCGAGGATCGCGCCCACCAGCAGTGTGGCCACCGCCAGCGCGTAGATGTACGGCTGCCAGTCACCCGAGTACGCCTCGAACGCCTTGACGAACACGCGCAGCAACCCGGCAAAGCCGGCCGCCTTCACGCCCGACGCCATGTACACGACGGTGGGGCTGGGGGCCCCTTGGTACACGTCCGGGGTCCACGAGTGGAACGGCACCGCGGCGATCTTGAACCCGAAGCCGACGAGCAGCAGGGCGAACCCGGCGAGGAGCAGCGCGGTGGGCTTGTTGGCCGTCAGCGACGCGACGACGTCGCCGCCCGACGTGAGGGTGACCCGGCTGCCACCGAGGATCGTGCTCAGGTTGGTGGAGCCGGTGGCGCCGTAGACGAGCGCGATCCCGTACAGGAAGAAGGCCGATGAGAAGGCTCCGAGTACGAAGTACTTCATGGCCGCTTCCTGGGACTGCGCGCGGCGCACGTGCATGGCGGCGAGCACGTAGACGGCGATCGAGAGGATCTCGAGGCCGAGGAACAACACGATCAGGTCGTTGGCCGACGCCATCACGACCCCGCCGGACGCCGACAGCAGGGTGAGGACGTACAGCTCGGGGCCTTCCATGCCCTCGCGCCGCAAGTAGCCGTCGGCGAGCAGCGCGGCGAGGATGACCGAGACGCAGATCACGAACGTGACGAACACCGAGAAGCCGTCAACGGTGATGGCGCTGGCGACGGCGTGGAACGGGCCGCGGTCGGCGTCCTGTACCTCGCGCCAGAGCGGGACGGCAGCGCCGATGGCGGCCCCCGCGGTGACGACGGTGAAGAGGCTGTACGTGCCGGGCAGCGGCTTGCGGCGCGTGAGCGCACCGGCGACGAGCAACAGCGATGCTCCACCGACGAGGATCAAGAACGGCGCCAGCGCGCGCCACGCGACCTCGGGCGTGTCGATCGGAGCGTTCGGGTCGACGGTCTGGAGCAGGGTGGCCAGCATCAGTCACTGCCCTCGCCGTTGTTGACGCTGCTGCGCTCACGGGTCTGGCGGTCCTGGCCGGGCGAGCGGTCCTCGGCCTCCTGCTGCGCCCGTACCGCATCGCAGTTCGGGGTACCGGCGACTTCGGGCTGGGTGTAGTTGATCTGCAGCTCCATGTGGCACAGCAGCGTGTCGACCGCCGGTTGGATGCGGTCGAGCACGGGCTTCGGATAGATGCCGAGGAACACGATGAGACCGATCAGGGGCGCCATCACCAGCGACTCGCCGAGACGGAGGTCGCGGACGCTGGCGTTGGCCTCGTCGGGCTCGCCGTGGAAGACCCGTTGGTACGCCCACAGCAGGTACACGGCGGCGAGGATGACCCCGACCGCGGCCACGACCGTCCACCATCGGCGGGTGAGGAACGACCCCACGAGGATGAGGAACTCGCCGACGAAGCCGTTGAGTCCGGGCAACCCGATCGACGAGAGCATCACGAGCGTGAAGACACCGGCCAACACCGGCGCCGACTTCTGAAGGCCGCGCAGCTTGGCGATCTCACGCGTGTGGCGGCGCTCGTAGATCATGCCGACCAGAAGGAACAGGGCACCGGTGGACAGCCCGTGGTTCACCATCTGAAGGACGCCGCCCTCGATCCCCTGCGTCGTCAGGGCGAAGGTCCCGAGCACGATGAAGCCGAGATGGGCCACCGACGAGTACGCGACGAGGCGCTTCAGGTCCTTCTGCATCGTCGCCACGATCGCCCCGTAGACGATGCCGATGACGCCGAGCGTCACCATCATCGGCGCGAAGTAGTGCGCGGCCTCGGGGAACAGGAACAGTCCGAACCGCAGGAACCCGTAAGTTCCCAGTTTGAGCAGGACGCCCGCGAGGATCACCGACCCGGCGGTCGGCGCTTCCGTGTGCGCGTCGGGCAACCACGTGTGGAGGGGAACGAGCGGCACCTTCACTGCGAACGCGATCGCGAAGCCGAGGAAGAGCCACCTCGCGGTGTCCTGGGCGATGCCGGGCTGCCGCGCGATCTCCACCAGGTTGAACGTGAGAGGACCGCCGACGCCGCGCTGGTGGAGGAAGGCGAGCGCGAGGAGGCTCACGAGCATGAAGGCCGAGCCGAACATCGTGAACAGAAAGAACTTGAGCGCCGCGTACACCCGATTGCTGTAGCCCCAGCCGCCGATCAGGAAGTACATCGGCACGAGCACGATCTCGAACATCACGAAGAACACGAAGAGATCCAGCGCTACGAACACCCCTAAACAGCCCGCCTCGAGGATCAGCAACCACGCGTAGTACTGCTTGCTGTCGTGGTGGGGGTCGGCCCCTAGGAGGGCGATCGGGAAGAGGATCCCGGTGAGCACGACGAGGAACAGGGAGATCCCGTCGACGCCGAGGTACCAGGAGATCCCGAAGTTCGGGATCCACGAGTGGAAGTCCTGGAGTTGGAAGCCCGACACGCCGGTTTCGAAGGCGACGAGGATGGCGACCGAGATCGCGCCGGTGACGACAGCGAACAGGACGGCGACCAGCCGGATCAGCTCTGGTCGACGCCGCGGCACCAACGCGGTGACCAGCGCGCCCGCGGTGGGCACGACGATCAGGGCAGTGAGGATGGGGAACCCGGCGTCGTTCACTGAGCGTCAGCTCCCAGTGGCGGGTGCCCGAGGAGGGGGCTTCGCCATCCCCCCTCCGCTCCGGCCGAGCCGGCTCCACCGGTCGGCCGGGAGAAGCCTTCAGTGCCCGCCAGAGGCGGGCGCCATAGAAGCTCGCCGGAACGGAGTGAACGCAGCGAACGAGTGAAGGCGAAATTCACCTGGCGCCGCCGATGAAGAGTCCGACGAGGATGACGGCACCGACGGCGACACCGAGCGCGTAGTTGCGGACGTAGCCGCTCTGGGCGAGCCGCAGCTTCCGCGCCCCGAACTGCACACCGTCGGCGACGCCGTTCACCGCGCCGTCGACGACCGAGCGATCGAAGCCAGCGGTGAGCTCGAACGCGTCCTCGCCCGGCCCCCCGACGAAGGCGGTCAGCGCCTCGTCGACCATCCAGGCCCGGGCGAGGATCTCGGGCTCGACCCGTTTCACCGGAACCCGGTGGCGGATGTAGACCGCGTGGGCGACGACGATGCCGCCGAGCGCGAGCACGGTGGTGAGCACGATCAGCGTGACCTTGAGCTCGGTGGACGACGTCAGCTCGTGGAGCGCGCCGGGCGCAAACGCGGGCTCGAGCCAGTCGTGCAGGAACTCCACGCCGTGGAACGGCAGGTTGATGATCCCGCCGACCAGCGACAGCGCGGCCAGGAGGACCAGGGGTGTCGTGATGATCCACGGCGACTCGTGGGGGCGCGGCGCGTGGCCGTGGTCGCCGGCGCCCGCAGGTTCGTCGTGCTGCTCGTCGGCGACGACCTCGGCCGACTGCTCCGCCTCGCCGGTGTGGGGCCGAGCCTCCTCCCAGCGGGCCTCGCCGAAGAAGACCATGAAGACCTGGCGGCTCATGTAGTAGGCGGTGAGCCCGGCGGTGACGAAGCCGACTGCCCACAGGACGGGGCTCTTTTCCCACGCGTTGATGAGGATGTCGTCCTTCGACCAGAAGCCCGCGAAGGGCGGCACGCCGGCGATCGCCAACCAGCCGACGATGAACGTGGCGCACGTGATCGGCATCAACTTCCTCAGCGCACCCATGCGCCGCATGTCCTGTTCGTCGTGCAGCCCATGGATCACCGACCCGGCGCCGAGGAAGAGGAGAGCCTTGAAGAAGGCGTGCGTGACCATGTGGAAGATCGCCGCGACGTAGGCCCCCGACCCGACGGCGAGGAACATGTAGCCGAGCTGACTGATCGTCGAGTACGCGAGGACCCGTTTGATGTCGGTCTGCGCCACGGCGATCGTCGCCGCGTAGAGGGCGGTGGCCGCGCCCACGATGGCGATGAGAAGGGGCACCCAGTCGTTGGCCTGAGCGAGGATCGGATTGACCCGTACCATGAGGTAGACGCCGGCCGTCACCATCGTGGCCGCGTGGATGAGAGCGGACACGGGCGTCGGACCGGCCATCGCGTCCGGGAGCCACACGTACAGGGGCAGCTGCGCGGACTTGCCGCAGGCGCCGACGAAGAGCAGCGCGGCGATGGCCGAAGCGGTCACCGCGCTGAGCTCGGGGGCCCGGGCGAGCAGGCCGTTCGAACCCGAGTACTGGATCGTGCCGAGCGCGGAGAAGGTGAGAAAGATGGCGATCATGAAGCCCCAGTCGCCCACCCGGTTGGTGACGAAGGCCTTCTTGCCCGCGCTGGCGTTCACGTCCTTGTCGAACCAGAACGCGATGAGGAAGTAGGAGCACACGCCCACCCCCTCCCACCCGAGGAAGGTGACGAGCAGGTTGTCGCCCAGCACGAGCATGAGCATCGAGAAGGCGAAGAGGTTGAGGTACAGGAAGAACGTCGGGTAGCGGGGGTCGCCGCGCATGTAGCCGATGGCGTACAAGTGGATGAGGGCGCCGACGCCGGTGACGAAAAGCGCCATCGTGATCGAGAGCGGGTCGACGAGGAACCCGAACGTCACCTTCAGGTTGCCCACCGGGAGCCACGTGAACAGCGTCTGGGTGAAGGTGCGCTCCTCCTCGTGGCGCTCGTGCAGGCCGGCGAAGACCACGACGCTCGCGGCGAACGACCCGGCCACGAGCAGGGTGGCGAGCCAACCGGCCCACGGATCGCCCAGCTTGCGCCCGGCCACGATCAACAGCAGGAAACCCGCGAGCGGGAGGGCCGGTATCACCCAGACGGCGTCAAGCATCGGCCGTCACCCCTTCAACGTCGCGATGTCGTCGGCGGTGGCGCCGGGGTGGCGACGGAGGATCGCGACGATGATGCCGAGCCCGACGACGACCTCCGCGGCGGCCACGACCAGCACGAAGAACACGACGACCTGCCCGCCCACGTCGTCGAGGGCACGCGCGAACGTGACAAAGGTCAGGTTGACGGCGTTGAGCATCAGCTCGATGCACATGAACATCACCAGCGGGTTGCGCCGGACGAGGAGCCCGACCGCGCCGATCGTGAAGAGCAGCGCGCCAAGGACGAGGTACCAGACGGGCGTGACTTCCATCAGCCGACCGCTTCCTCACGCTCGGCGCCGGTGGAACGGCGGGCGAGGACGACGGCCGCGACGACCGCGATCACCAAGAGGACCGACGTGATCTCGAAGGCGAACAGATAGCGGGTGAACAGCGACTCGGCCAGCTTGTCGATGTTCGGTCGGTCGTCGAGCAGGACGCCGCTCAACGACCTGCCGCCGGTGGCGACGACGTCGACGTCATGGCGCGTCAGGAAGACGGCGACGAGCCCCACGCCGAACAGGCCGACGCCCGCGGCGGCCGCAGCCGGTCGTTGCCCGCCGAGGGGGTCGACGCGAAGGTCCTCGGACCGGTCGACCCCGAGCAGCATGATCACGAAGAGGAACAGCACGACGATGGCGCCGGCGTAGACGATCACCTGCACGGCCGCCAGGAAGTGGGCGTCCTGGGCCACGAACAGCACCGCGATCCCGAACAGCGTGGCGACGAGCGACAAGGCCGAGTGCACGGGGTTGCCCGCGAGGACCACGCCGACCGCGCCCGCGAGGATGATCGCCGCCGCGACGACGAACACGATGACGGTCACCACGGCAGCCGTCCCGCCGAGCTTGTGGCGATCCGGGGGGATGTGGCGGTTCGGGGCCGTATGGACCCCCAAGCGCCACAGCCTCGGCGCGGACGCGGCGGCGCGGGCATCAGTGGGCCGATCCGGTGGGATGGCCGTGGGGGTCGACGTCGTCGTGTTCGGTCTGCGCGGCGACGCCCTCGGCGACGCCGGCCTCGACGGCCGCGGCGGCGACGGGCTCAGGGACGTCGCCCATCTGGCCGTGCTCGGGCGGTCGGACCCCGAAGGCGAGCTCGCCGGCCCACGCGACCGTGTCCTCGTACATAGCGCTGCCGGACGACGCCGTCGCCCGCATCCAGGCCGACGTGTGCGGGAGCACCGCCTCGGCGTCGCTCCAGTCCTCCCACGGGAGCATCTTCGGCTGGCCGTCGTCGCCGACGAGCAGCTCGTCGCGGGTGTAGATGGCGTCTTGGCGGTTGGTGAACGAGAACTCGAACAGCTTCGTCTCGGTGATGGCCTCCGTCGGGCACGCCTCGACGCACAGGTCGCAGTGGATGCAACGCAGGTAGTTGATCTCGTAGATGAAGCCGTAGCGCTCGCCGGGCGACACGGGATCGTCGGGCGGGTTGTCGGCGCCGCGAACGTAGATGCAGCGGGCCGGGCACACGCCCGCGCACAGCTCGCACCCGATGCACTTCTCCATGCCGTCCTCGTAGCGGTTGAGGACATGGCGCCCGTGCATGCGCTCGGCCTTGGCCCGCTTGGCCTTCGGGTACTCGACGGTGACGGTGTCGCCGGTCTGGGTGCTGTGGAACAGCTTGCCGAAGGTGACCTTGAACCCGTCGAGATAGCCCATCAGGTACGCACCTCCGCCTGGTGGCGTTCAGCGCCGATGCGCATGGCCGCCGCGAGCAGCGTGCCGACCGCGAGGAGAGCGAGGCCGCACACCGGCACCACGATGAGCGGATCCCAGTCGCGGTCGCTGCCGATACGGAGCGCGGCGATCAGCAGCAGCCAGCCGAGCGCCAACGGGATCAGCAGCTTCCAACCCAGGTCCATGAGCTGGTCGTACCGGAAGCGCGGGAGGGTGGCCCGGAACCACACGAACACGAACAGGAAGATCATCAGCTTGGCGAAGAACCAAATCAGCGGCCACACCCAGTCCGGACCGAACAGCGTCGGCCCGCTCGGCCCGCCGAGGAACAGCGTGACGATGATGGCCGACATCGTGATCGTGTTCATGAACGACGCCAGGTAGAAGAGCGCGAACCGGATCGACGAGTACTCGGTGCTGAAGCCGGCGACCAGCTCCTGCTCGGCCTCGAGGAGGTCGAACGGCGGGCGCTCGATCTCGGCGGTACCTGCCAGCAGGAAGATGAGGAACGGCACGACGCCGGTGACGACGAGGTTCCAGTTCGGGATGATGTCCGCCCGCCCGGCCCCCGCCTGGCTGGCGACGATGGCGTGGGTGCTCAGGCTGCCCGACGCCAGCACCACGGAGACGATCGACAGACCGAGCGCGGCCTCGTAGCTCACCATCTGGGCCGACGCCCGCACCGCGCCGAGCAAGGGGTACTTCGAGCCCGACGACCATCCGGCCAACATCACCCCGTAGACCGCGACGGAGGAGCACACGAGCACGAGCAGGATCCCGACCTGCGGGTCCGCGAGTTGCATGAACGTCCGGTGATGGAGGATCGGACCGATGGTGCCGTCGTGGCCGTGCCCGAACACGCCCCCGATCGGGATGACCGAGAACGTGATGAACGCAGGCACCACCGACAGGTACGGCGCCAGCCGGAAGATGCGCCGGTCGGCGCGGTCCGGCAGCAGGTCCTCCTTGAAGAACAGCTTGATGCCGTCGGCCAAGGTCTGGAGGATCCCGAAGGGCCCGGCCCGGTTCGGACCGATGCGGTTCGTCATGTCGCCGTGCAGCTTCCGCTCGAACCAGACCATGAGCATCGTCGCGACGAGAAGGAAGACGAACGTGATCACCGTCTTGAGAAGGACGATGAGCACGATCCCGGCGTCGAGCCCGCCGCTCAGAAGCGGATCGCCCAAGCCGAACATCACGGTGTCTCGACCCGGATGTCGGTGACCGGCGCGGACGCGTCGACGAAGTCGTACGGGTCGGCCTCACCCTGATTGATCCGCATGGCCGCGCAACCCCTCGGCACCGACGGATCCACCACGGCCGACACGGTCCGGGACACCCGCGCCGAGGACACCTTGACGCGATTGTCAGCCGCGCCGAGCCGGTCGAAGTCGTACGGGTTCAACCGCAGCGCGCCGCCCGGCGCCAGCTCGGCGAGCGACGGGCACTTCTCGAGCGAGGTGGCACGGTCGTAGAGGGAGCGGGTGGCCACGAGCCGCAGCGAGTACGCGTCGACCGCCGGCACCTCGGCTCGCGGCGAAGGCGACGGCGCGAACGTGAGCATCGGCGGGCGGTCCGCGGCATCCGGCACGGGCGGCTCCTCGGCCGCGCCCTCGGAGCCGGCCGCGGCCTCGCGGTCCAAGCCACCGGGGCCGGGCGTCGTGGGGTCGGTCGGGCCGGTCGGGATGTGCGTGCCTTCGATCGACACCGGGGTCCCTTCGGCCCGTCGAAGGTCCGCCGCAGCTAGGGGAGTCAGCACGCCGTCGCGGGCGAACGACCACAGCAGGTCGGCGGTCACGCCGGCGTGGGAGGGCGCCAAACGTTCGATCTCCTCGAGGATCCCTTCCGGCGATTCGAGGCCGAGATCCCCGCCTATGCGGTAGGCGAGGTCGGCGGCGATGATCCAGTCGGCCCGTGCGGTGCCGGGCGGTGTGATCTTGGCCTCGAGCCCGCTGATCCGGCCCTCGATGTTCGTCGTGGTGCCGCCGGTCTCTGCGTAGCCCGCTGCGGCCAGCACCACATCGGCCCGCTGCGTCGACTCGTTGAGGAACACGTCGACGGCGACGACCGTGCGGGCGCCGGCGAGCGCCCGCGACGCAAGGTCGTGGTCGGGGAAGTCGCGGAGCGGATCGGCGCCGAGGAGGACCAGCACGTCGATCTTCCCGTCGGCGGCGGCCCCGAGAAGGCCCGTGGCGTCGAGACCGCGCTCGACGGGCACGCTGCCCCACGCGTCGCCGTACCACTGACGGGCGTCATCCAGGCTCACCCGTCCCGGGAGCAGGCCGGGGGCCAGGCCCATGTCGAGGGCGCCGCGCACGTTGCCCCGCCGCAGCGCGGGAAGGAACCGGCTGCCCGGCCGGTGCCCGAGGATCTGGGCCGCCGCGGCGACGATGCCGTCCGCGGTCTCGGTGGTGGTGGGCCGACCGAGCACGACCGAGACGGGCTGATCCGGCGTCAGCACGCGCGCCGCGTCCGCGAGCGAGCCTTCGAGCGGGGCACCGTCGCCGACTCCGAGGAGCGCCCGCACGACCTCCGACGCTTCGCCCGACCGGTAGCGCAACGACACCGTGGCGTACGGCGTGAACCCCGTCGCCACGGGGCTCAGCTCGATGACCTTCACCCCTCGGTGGACCACCGCGTCGCGCAGGCGGAGATAGAGGACCGGCAGCTCCTCCTTCACGTCACCGGCGAGCAGGACGACGGTGCCGCCTTTCGTGCAGACGTCGTCGATGGTCGCGGGGGGCAGGCCGAGTACGGCCTCGGCGGGCAAGCCGTCACCCAGCTGGGCATCGACGTTGTCGGTGCCCATCACGCCCTTGGCCAGCTTGGCCCACGCGTACGCGGCCTCGTTCGTGAGCCGGGCGCCGCCCAACACGGCGATGCCGCCGGGGCCGTTGGTGTCGAGCGCGCTCCTGATCGCGTCGGCCGCCGCGCCGAGCGCCTCCGTCCACGTCGCCGGCACCAGCCCATCGTCCTTGTGCACGAGCGGCCCGGCCAGTCGGTCCCCGTGGTTCACGGACTCGAAGTCGAACCGCCCCCGGTCGCACAGCCAGCCCCAGTTCACCGGGTCGGAGTCGACGCCCTGGTATCGGAGCACACGGTTGCGGGACGACTCGATCACGACCCGGCACCCGACCGCGCACGTCGTGCAGGTGCTCTCGACCTTGTCGAGGTCCCACGGCCGGGCCCGGAACCGGTAAGGCTTGGCGGTGAGGGCGCCGACCGGGCAGATCTGCACCGTGTTCCCGCTGAAGTACGACGCGAAGGGATGGTCGGGAAAGGTGTTGACCTCGCTCTGCGCGCCCCGGCCCATGAAGTGGATCAACGGGTCGCCCGCCACCTCGTCGGCGAAACGGGTGCAACGGTCGCACAGGATGCAGCGCTCGCGGTCGAGGAACACGAGGCTGCTGATCGGGATCGGCTTCTCGAAATGGCGCTTCTCTTCGACGAACCGGCTCTCGCCCGGCCCATAGGCGTAAGCCTGGTCCTGGAGCGGGCACTCGCCCCCCTTGTCGCACACGGGGCAGTCGAGGGGATGGTTGATGAGCAGGAACTCGAGGACGCCGTCCTGGGCCTTCTGCACGCCCGGCGCCTTGGTGTCGACGACCATGCCGTCGGCCACTGGGATCATGCAGGCGGGCTGGAGCGCGGGGCCGCGCCCGGTGTCGATGTCGACGATGCACATCCGGCACATGCCCACCGGCTGCATGCGCGGGTGGTAGCAGAACCGGGGGATGTAGACGCCGTGCTGCTCGGCCGCGTCGATCACGAGTTGGCCCTTGGCCGCATCGAAGCTGCGGCCGTCGATGGTGACGGCCACTCGCTCCGCGACGGGGGCGGTGCGATCAGGCACTAGCCGGCTCCGGCGCGGGGAGGTACGCACCACCCTTGATGGGGACGGAGATCTGGACGGGACCACCGACGTAGCGCTCGAACTCGTCGCGGAACCGCACGAGCGCCGACGCGACCGGCGACACGGCCGACGGGCCGAGAGGGCAGATGGTGGTCTGCCGCGGGGGCCAGGTAATCGTGGGGCTGATGTTGTCGCAGACGTCGAGGAGCATGTCGATGTCGGCGGGCCGGCCCGTGCCGTCGATGATGCGGGCCAGGATGAGCTCGAGCCAGCTCGTCCCCTCGCGGCACGGCGTGCATTTGCCGCACGACTCGCGAGCGAAGAAGCGCACCAGCCGGTGGGCGACGCGCACCGCGTCGGTGGTGTCGTCCATCACGACGATGGCGCCCGAGCCGAGCATCGACCCGGCCTTGCCGACCGCGCCCGCCTCGAGCGGTAGGTCGAGGTGCTCTTCGTAGAACCAGGGCGACGACGCGCCGCCGGGGATGAAGGCCTTGAGTCGGCGCCCGCGGCGGATCCCGCCGCAGAACACCGGCGAGTAGATGATGTCGCGGAAGGTTGTGACGCCGAACTCGACCTCGTACACACCCGGCTTGTTGACGTGGCCCGACACCGCGAACATCCGCATCCCTCGAGATGTCTCCGCGCCCAGTTCGGCGAAGGCGGCGCCGCCCGACCTGACGATCCACGGGAGGTTCGCCAGGGTCTCGACGTTGTTCACGATCGTCGGCTGCTGGTAGAGCCCGATCGCGGCGGGGAAGTACGGGGGCTTGACCCGGGGCATGCCCCTATTCCCCTCGAGGCTCTCGATGAGCGCGGTCTCTTCGCCGACGATGTAGGCGCCGGCGCCCCACGCGAGAACGACGTCCACCGAGAAGTCGGTGCCGAGGATGTTGCGGCCGATGTAGCCGGCGGCGTACGCCTCGTTGAGGGCGGACGCGATCCGCTCTTGAGCGAGGGCCATCTCGCCCCGCACGTAGAGGAAGGCCTGGCCGCACCCGACCGCGTAGCAGCCGATGAGCACGCCTTCGATCAGCTGGTGCGGGTCGCGCTCCATCAGGAGCCGGTCCTTGTACGTGCCGGGCTCGCTCTCGTCGCCGTTGACGACGAGGTAGCGGGGCCACTTGCCGGCCGGGCACAGTCCCCACTTCCGCCCCGCGGGGAAGCCGGCGCCGCCGCGGCCCAAGAGGCTGGCGACGTTGACCTCTTCGTGGACCTGTTCGGGAGTCCTGGCCAGCGCGGCCCGCAGCCCCTGGTAACCCTCGGTGGCTTCGTAGCGGGCGAGCGTGTGGCTGTCGTCGTAGCCGAATCGTCCGGTGACGATCTTGGGGAGCTCCACGGCCGGCATCGCTACGGGATCCACGCGGGCTTGTCGGTGCGGTCCGGTGCGACGTTGCCCGCGGCCCGGTCGGCCGGGATGCGCTGGCGGATGGTGGCCAGCGTGCCGTGCGGCGGGATGTCACCGCGGCGGCCGGCGCGCAGGTCGTCGACCAGCCGGTCGAACGCGTCGTGGCCGAGCCTGTGGAAGTACCGGTAGTTGACCTGGAGACACGGCGCCTCGGTGCACGCGGCGATGCACTCGTAGCTCTCGAGCGAGAACAGCCCGTCCGGCGTCGTGCTGCCGGCCTTGATGCCGAGCGTCTCCTCGGCGTGCTCGAGTAGCTCGTCGCCGCCCATCAGGAAGCACGAGATCGACGTGCACACGTTGACGACATAGCGCCCGACCGGATGGCGCTTGAGCATCTCGTAGAAGCTGGCCGTCCCGAGGATCTCGGCCGCCGAGTGACCGACCAGCTCCGCGATGTGGATCATCGCCGCCTCGGTGAGCCACCCGTCCTGCTCCTGCGCGAGGTGGCACAGCGGGATCACCGCGGACTTCGCCAGCGGGTACCGCGAGATGATCTCCTGAGCGATCACCAAGTTCTCGGGCGTGAACCGCGCCATTACGTCGTCCTCACTCGTTTGCTGCGCTCACTCCGTTCGGACGCGCTTGGCGGCGCCGGCCTACGGCCCCCCCGCCGGTGCGGGCGCGGCGAACGAGTGGGGGCGAAGTTCATCGGTCGACCTCGCCCATGATGGGGTCGACACTCGAGATGACGGCGACGGCGTCGGCGATGAGGCCGCCGCGCATCATGTGCGGGAGGGTCTGGAGGTTGACGAAGCTCGGCCCCCGGATCCGCATGCGGTACGGCTTGGACGACCCGTCGGACACGAGGTAACAGCCGAGCTCACCGCGAGGCGACTCGATGGCGACGTACACCTCGCCTTCGGGAACCTTGAAGCCCTCGGTGAAGATCTTGAAGTGATGGATCAGGGCCTCCATCGACTCGTCGATGCGGGCCCGTGGCGGCGGGGTGACCTTCTTGTCCTGGATGCGGTAGTCGCCGTACGGCATCTTCTCGAGGATCTGGTGCACGATCCGGATCGACTCGCGCACCTCGTTGATGCGGATGGCGTAGCGGTCGAAGGTGTCGCCGAACGTGCCGACCACGACGTCGAAGTCGACGTCCGGGTAGTGCAGGTAGGGCATATCGCGGCGCAGATCCCACGGCACGCCGGTGGACCGCAGGATCGGACCGGTGGCACCGAGCGCGATCGCCTCCCGCGCGGTGATCACCCCGACGCCTTGCAGCCGCTCGCGCCAGATGGGCTGGCCCGTCATCAGGTCGTCGTACTCCTCGAGGCGGGGCGGGATGATCTCGAGCAGGCGGAGGACGTCGTCGCGCCAGCCGTCGGGGAGGTCGGCGGCGACCCCGCCGGGCCGGATGTAGTTGTGGTTCATCCGCAGCCCGGTGATCATCTCGAGCACGCGCAAGACCTCTTCGCGCTCGCGCCAGCCGTACAGCATCATCGACACCGCGCCGATGTCCATGCCGTTGGTGGCCAGGAACAGCACGTGCGACGCGATCCGGTTCAGCTCGCACATGAGCATGCGGATCCACGTCGCCCTCTCCGGGATGTCGTCCTGGATCCCGAGCAGGGTCTCGGTGGCCATCGAGAACACCAGCTCGTTGAAGAGCGGCGCGGCGTAGTCCATGCGAGTGACGTTCGTGGGACCTTGGAGGTATGTCAGGTCTTCGCCGGTCTTCTCCATGCCCGTGTGGAGGTAGCCGATGATTGGCTTCGTGCGCAGGACGGTCTCGCCTTGCAGCTCGAGCATGAGCCGCAGCACGCCGTGCGTACTGGGGTGCTGCGGCCCCATGTTGATGATCATCGTCTCGTCTTCGGTCGGCTCGACCGACAGGTCGGCCGCCTCCGTCTCGGACATCCGCAACACCGACCCGAGCTCGCGCAACAGCTCGGCCGCGCCCAGGCTCTTGCGGTCGGCAAGCTCCTGACCGCCCTCGTCAGTGACGGCTGCGCCGCGGGCTTCGGTAACGCTCATCGCGAGTTCACCACGCCCTTGAACTGGACGGGGATCTTGCCGACGGCGTAGTCCTTGCGCAGGGGATGGCCGATCCAGTCCTCGGGCATGAGGATCCGGGTGAGGTCGGGATGACCGTCGAAGCGGATGCCGTACATGTCGAAGACCTCGCGCTCCAACGCCTCGGAGCCAGGATGGACGTCGAAGAGCGACGGCACGACCGGATCGGACTCGGGCACCTGCACCCGTAGGCGCAGCCGGGCGCGGTGCTCGTGCGAGAGGAGGCCGTAGACCACTTCGAACCGCTCGGGCGCGACCGCGGGCGGCAAGCCGACGCGACCGGGATGGGCGAGGTAGTCCACACCGGCGACGTCGACGCACATGTTGTAACCCTCGTCGTCGCGGAGTGTGCGTACGAGGCCGATGACCTCGTCGCGGCTCGGGTGCAGGACCTTCTGGCCGTGCGACCACGCCACCGGGACGCCGTACTCGGTCTCGGGCGGGGCGGTCGGGTCGGGGGCCGCGGTCTCGTCCGCCGGCGCGGGCGACCGGCCGTCCTGGTCGGACGTGGACATCAGGCGCGCTCCGCGATCGCGGGGGCGGGCTGGCCGTCGAGTCGGCCGACGTGTACGGGCCGGCGCTGTGTGAGCTCGCCGGCGGCGATGAGGCCGTACAGGGTGAGGATGGCGTGCATCAGGGTCTCGGGGCCGGGCGGGCAGCCGGGCGCGTACACATCGACGGGGACGACCTGGTCGACGCCCTGGACGATGGCGTAGTTGTTGAACATCCCGCCGGTCGACGCGCACACGCCCATCGAGATGACCCACTTGGGTTCCATCATCTGGTCGTAGATCTGCCGGAGCACCGGGGCCATCTTCTGCGACACCCGGCCCGCGACGATCATCAAGTCGGCTTGGCGGGGCGAGGCCCGGAAGACCTCCATCCCGTACCGCGCCAGGTCGTAGTGCGGACCGCCGGTGGCCATCATCTCGATAGCGCAGCACGCCAGGCCAAACGTGGCCGGGAACATGCTCTTCTGGCGGGCCCATTTGACGAGGTTCTCGAGCGATCCGGTGAGGAAGTTGTGCTCGAGCCCTTCCAGGCCGCGGGAGAGGTCGATGCGCATGGGCTACGCCGCGTCTTCCCGGCCGTCGAGCCCGACCCGCTTGATCGTGGACGTGGCGGTGCGGTCGGCGCTGACCATGGCCTCATCCTCCGGCGACCGGAGGCGCTTCACCGGTCCCCAGTCGAGAGCGCCCTGGCTGATGAGGTACACGAACGCCACGAACAGGGCCGCTGCGAACATCACCATCTCCCAGAGACCGAAGGCTCCGAGGCGGCGGTACACGACGGCCCACGGGTACAAGAAGACGATCTCGATGTCGAAGATGATGAAGATCATCGCCACGAGGTAGAAGCGCACAGGGAAGCGCTCGGGCGGATCCTTGCGGGGCACGATCCCGCATTCGTACGGGGCACTCTTGGCCTGGGTCGGACGGCGCGGCGCGAGCAGGCGCGACACCAGGGCGCTGAGCGCGGCGAACACCACGGCAAGGGCCAGCATCGTCACCACCGGCAGGTACTGACCCATGGCATCCTCCCTACCCGGCCGCGGCTCGGGCCGCCATCACCAACTTCTCGCGGTCGTGCAGTCGCCAGCACGTGAACGCGAACGCCAAACCGCAGCTGAGGGTCGTCACCGCCGCCGGGAAGCGGAGATCGCCGAGGTTGCGGATCATGATCACCGAGACGACCGGCTTGGTCGGATCCTCCACCGGGGGCGGCGCGGCCTTGCCGGGGGCCACGGTGACGTGCTTCACCGCTTGGACTTGCACGACCGCGTAATGGGCCGGATGGCGCCAGTGCCAGATCGACAGCAGCTTGTGCTTGACCCGGTCGTCGCAACCGCCGAACTCGGGGTGGACGAACCGCGGCTTGCACTCCTGGTCGGTCTCGAGCAGCTCCTTGCCGCCGACGCTGTAACCGTCGAGGACCTTGTAGTCCCCCGTTGACGAGAACTTCTTCTCCTCGGCCAACGCGGCGTCCGAGGTCGCCACCGCATCGCCCCGGATCGGGTCGGACGGGAGCAGCAGCCGCCAATCGCCGAGCGCGTCCTTCAAGTGCAGCTCGTCGGCCAGCGATGGATCAGCCTCGAGTAGCTCGCCCAGGGTCGGGATCTTGCCTTCTTGCCCGGGGGGGATGACCTTGTCCTCGAGCTCAGGATGATCGTCGAGCACCTCGAGCGGGTCGGGCAGGTCGGACGGCTCGGGAAGGGTCTGGGCCACCTTCACACCGGACGCGGTGAGGTCACCGGTGTTGATCTCGACCACCTGCCAGTGAGACGCCTGGCCCTTCATGCCGATGCCGTAGATCCACCACATGACGCCCATCGTGGTCAACCAGCCGAGCAGGCCGGCCAGCGCGATCATCAGCCCGAGGCGGGCGCCGAGGTTGGTGGCCAACACGAGGTACACGGAGCCGCACAGCACGCCGACGCCCACCAGCAAGCTGAGGATGTTGCGGATCTCGGGGTTCCACGCGATCGAGGCGAGGAGGTGGCCAGTCACGAGAAGACCCTGAGCCGTGGCGGGGGGTTCGGGAGGCAGAGGCTCCAGCCGGAGCCCCCCGAGTGCCGGTCGAGCCGGCCCTGCGGAGCGGCCGTGCGAGACAATGGCTCGGCTCGCTGGCTGCGGAGCGTAAGCAGACCTCGCCGGTCGAACGGCGATGAGCCTTCAGTGGCGGCCGCAGGCCGGCGCCACGAATTCGCCCGAACGGAGTGAGCGACGCGAACGAGTGAGGGCGACATCACAGCGACCTCTCGTATTCGACGATGGCCTTGATCATGTCCTCGTTGAGCATCCCGCCACTGGCCGGTCGGTCCTTTCCTCCCGCGATCCAATACAGCGCCTTCTCGGCCGGTCGCTGGCCGAAGCCGGGCATTCGTCCCGACCCCTGGCCGTGCTCGCCGTAGCGTTTCCCGTTCTCGGACCCCTGGGTGATGAAGTCGATCTGCGCTTGCAGGACGCTCTCACCCTCGGCGGGATTCGAGTTGGCCGGGAACTGGTCCTCCTCGGACTTGCCGCACAGGCTCGGTCCGAGCGCGCCGCAGCCCGGTGCCTCGAGCTCGTCGATGGAGTTGGTGTACGACCACTCCTGCGAGTGACACCGCCCACAGGCGTAGGCGCCACCCGCGAAACCGTCTTCGAGGCCGAGGTTGAACAACGCCTCACCGACGGCGGGGTCGTCGTAGTCGATCTCCGCGTCCTCCGCGAGACCGAGCACCTTGCGCAACTCCACCTCGACCTGCTGTTGCGACTCGTCGGCGGAGATCTGGATCGACTCGAGGTAGTCGACGAGGTTCTGGATCTGTTGATCGTTGAGCGGACCGTTGCCGGCGATCCCCCACGCCGGCATGGGCGAGAACGGGCGCCCGTACGTGAGGATGTACGTGACCTCCTCGCGGCTGTACCGCAGCAACACCGTGTTGAGCGCCGGCGCCCTCCAGTTGACCTGCCGGTCGAAGGAACCGTCCGGCTTGAGGAGCGTGTAGGGCGCGGCACCGCCCGGCGCGTTCATGCCGCCATGACAGCCGGCACAGTTGAGGCCCTCGTTGGCCGTCGTCTCGAAGAGCTTCCTGCCCTCCGCGACGAACTTCGTGTTGAAGTGCTCCGCCTCGTTCTTCTCGCGGCCCGGCTCCATCACCCAGTACAGCGGCAGGCCCAGGCCGATCACGAACAGCGTGCCGAGCCCCCATGTGAGCGCCTTGTCGAGCTTGCGGCCCTCGAGCTCCTCGTCGGACAGGTACGACTTGCGGTTCGGCGCCAGCTCGATCTCGGAGCCGACTTCGGGCTTGCCGCTCGCCATGACGTTGATCAGCACGTAGACAGTGACGCCCACGAACGTCAGCGCCATGATGACGAGGCCGATCGTGCGGTAGATGGTGGCGAGCGCCACCACTGGAGCCAGGCTCATGCCTTGTGCTCTCCGCCACCACTGATGCAGTGCGGGCCTTCGGCCTCCTGGCCGGTGGTGTTCGTGCCGATGGGCGGACCGAGGATGATGGTGCCGGTGTCGACGGTGAGGACGTCGTCCTCGATGGTGGGCGTGAAGCGATCGAGGCCGCGGGGGGCGGGCCCGCCCTTCTTCTCACCGACCCGGTTGTACTGGGAGCCGTGGCACGGGCACTCGAACCATTGCGAGGTGAGGCACTGCGGCACCCGGCAGCCGAGGTGCACACAACGCTGGTACAAGGGGACGATGCCGGCTTCGAGCGCCGGCAGCAGCGCCGCGGGGTACACCTTCCTGGCCTTGTCGAGCGCCTCCGACGGATACTCCGTCGCCCACATGCGGGCCTCCGGGTAGTACGCGAAGCCCTGGCCGTCCTCGATGTTCGTCTTGATGTCGGAGATCTTCCCGATGCGGATCTTCGAGCCGAAGCCGCCGGTGCCGCTCGGCCACAGGAACGCGATGCAGGACAGGCCGAAGGCGGTGAGCGAGAAGCCCATCACGTTGACGATGCTGCGGTTCAGAAACTGGCGTCGCGTCACGCCGAGCGTTTCGGGGTCGGGCGGCACCCACGGCACGGGGGTCGTCGGCGTCAACGGGACGATGTCCTTCGACGGCACGGCCAAGTCGCGGCTGGCGGTGCGCTCGACGTCGCGGCCGGTGACCTCGGGCCGTTTCGGAAGCGTCGACGGTCGGCTGCGGTCGCGGCGGCGTGTCTCCCGGCTGAGTTGACCGGTGGCGGCCTCGTTCTCCCGTCGCCGCGCCGCGCCCAGCAGCACGATGGCCGCCAGGGCGACGAGCACGAGCACGATCGCGATGACGGCGATGGCGCTCATGCCGGCCTCCGGTGGGAACGGGCTCGGGTGGTCACAGGTCGAAGAACAGCCCTTCCCGCCAGGGGAAGGTGAAGTTGAAGCCGGGGCCGCGGAAGAACACACCGATGATGACGAGCACGGCCCAGAACATGAGGAACATCGTCATGAGGGAGATCGCGAACTTGCGGTCCTCGGGCTTGTTGCTTGGGTTGCGATCCGTATAGGGCGCCAGGATCAGGCCGAAGAGGCCGACGCCGGGGATGGTGACGCCGGCGACCATCGGGTGGAACATCGTGAGCAGTTCCTGAAGGCCGAGGAAGTACCACGGCGCCTTCGACGGGTTCGGCGTGCGGTTCGGGTTGGCGAGCGTCTGGAGGGGGGCGTTCACGAAGATCGAGAACAGCAGCAGGAACGCGGTGATCAGCAGCGAGGCGACGAACTCGACGACGAGCAGATGGGGCCACACGTGGACCTTGTCGATCGGCGCAGCCTTCACGTCCTGGATGGAGCCCGACTTCACGACGGTGAGCAGGCGCTGGGTGTGCCCACCGGGACCGGCCGCCACCGGCGGAGCCGCGGTGGCGACCGCGGTCGCCGTCGCCGCAGTGGCTGGGGCGCGAGATGGAGTCTCGGTCGCCGCGCCGCCTGCGCCGCCTGCGCCGGCGCCGGCGCCTTCGGCCCGCGCCTTCGCCGCCTTCGACCGCTCGAGCAAGTGGGCCGGGATCCGCGACTCGGCCCCGCCACCCGGTGCTTCGGCGCTCGCGGCGGGCGCGTCGGCCGACGGCCCGGCCGGCTCGGCGGGGGCGGGCGCCTCGACGCCGCCGCCGCCCTTCGCGGCCTCGGCCTTCTTCCTCGCCTCTTCCGCTCGCCGGCGCAGATGTTCGGGGATCTCGGTCATACCGGGCTCGTCTCCTCTACAGCGGACCCGAGATGCCGCCATCCTTGCGGACGCGCCAGAAGTGGATGGCCATGAAGATCACGATGACGAACGGGAGCATCAACACGTGGAGCACGTACCACCGCAACAACGTGTCGGTGGAGATCTCCGCGCCACCGAGTAAGACGAAGCGCACCTGCCGGCCGAACACCGGGGTGTAGCCCATCATGTTCGTGCCGACGGTCACGGCCCACAGCGCCAACTGGTCCCACGGCAACAGGTAGCCGGTGAACGAGAGGAGCAGGGTCAGCGTCAGGAGGATGACGCCGATGACCCAGTTGAACTCGCGGGGCGGCTTGTAGGCCCCGTGGTAGAAGACCCGGGCCATGTGCAGGAATACGGTGAGCACCATCAGGTGCGCGCCCCACCGGTGCATGTTGCGCACCAGCAGACCGAACGCGACCGACGTCTGCAGCCCGGCGATGTCGTTCCACGCCTGCGCCGCCGTCGGCCGGTAGAAGAACATCAGGAAGATGCCGGTGACGGTGAGCAGGATGAACAGGAAGAAGCTCAGCCCGCCCAAGCAGAGCGTGTAGCTCACCTTCACCGCGTGCCGCTTCACCTTCACGGGGTGAAGGTGGTACAGCACGCTGTTCATGATCACGTAGGACCGGTTCCGGGGGCTGTCCGTGTAGCCCTTGCGGAAGATGGAGCCCGGCCGGAAGATCGAGTTCCACGCCTGGGAGCCCTGCATCTTCTCGGTGAGCTCGGTGACCCGGTCGCCGATGCTCGGGCGATCGCCCATCGTCTTCGCCATTACGCGAGCCTCATTCCGTAGCCGTAGCCATGGGATGTCGTTCGTTGGTGCGTGTCGCCCTGGCCGCCCGGGTCGACGAACTTGCCGAGGATGATCACGCCCGTCGGGCACCGGTCGACGCAGAGCGCGCAGCGCGTGCACACGTCGTCGTCGATCGTGAAGATGACGTGATCGCTCGGGTCCTCACCCGGCAACTCGACGTCGACCGCCTCGGCGATGGCGTCGGTGGTCTGCATGTGGATGCACTTCCACGGGCAGATGTCGACGCAGCCCTCGCAGAGGATGCACTCCGACTGGTCGATGTGGATGAACTGCTTCGGCTTGACGGCGCGAGCCAGGTAGTCGGCGTCGACCTCCTGCAGGACGTAGTCCGTGCGGAACTCGGGCATCGGCGGGTTGGCGTCGGTGCGGGCCACTATCCGGCTCTCCTCACGAGCGGCCGGCCGTAGGTGGACGTCTCGATCTCCACCGGCTTCTTCTTGCCCCGGTCCTGCCAGATGACCCACATCGCGACGTGGAGGCCGAGGAACACGACGTAGATGACCGACACGATGATGTCGCGGATCTTCTCGTAATCCAGGCCGAACGGCAGCACGTATTGCACGATCCCCTCGCCGCCGGTGAACCACAGGCGCCAACCTTCGAGGACCTTGTCGGTGCGCCAGCCCAGCTCGTTGCCGGACCACGTCAGCCATTGGTGCGGCACCACGCCGTACACCCAGAACATGAGGAAGAACGAGTACGTGGCCGCGGCGATCGCCTCGCCCCAAGTGAGGGGAGTGCCGACCGGGCGACGACGGGCGTACCAGAAGACGACGCCGATGCCGGCGGTGGCGATGACGATCGACGTCACGAACGCAACCACCTGGCCGGGACACCTCCCTCGCTGTTGCTGTGCGGTAGTGCCTGTTGATGCTTGACGAACCGGCTCGTGAAATCTCTCACAATTCTAGACATCCCGGCCAGTTCTCTTCGACGCGCTCGGCTCCGTGGTCTAGCAGGTTGCCCCGCGCGGCCCCATATCGGTCGTCACCACGCTTGGCCGCTCCGCGCGACCCGCGTTTAGAGTGACCCGGGCCGGACCGTCGCCCTCGCGGAGGACCTGTTGACCGAGATCCCCGAACACCTGCTGCGGCGCTCACGGGAGCGGCGGGAGGCGCTGGGCCTGGCCCAGCCGGGCGAGTCACCGGCCCAGGAGACGCCCGCTGGGACGGCCGCCGTCGAGGTGACCGGGGAATCGGCGCCGGCGCCGGCCGCGGCCGCGGCGCCCGTCCCGGCGGCGGCCGCGGCGGCCCCGCCCCCTCCGCCTCCTCCGAAGCCACCGCCCCCGTACATCGAGGCCGCGTTCCGACGCAAGCGGATCCCGTTCTGGGCCATGCCGGTCCTCGTCGGGTTGCCGATCTGGGCCTTCGTCTTCGCGTTCACCCTCGAGCCCCCGAGCCGCGGCGCGAGTGACCCGCTGACCCTCGGTGGACAGATCTTCGCGAGCAAGTGCGCCTCGTGCCACGGCGGTGCCGGCGAAGGCGGGGTCGGGCCGCCGATGGCCAACGGCGCCGTCCTCGAGACGTGGCCGGACTTCAAAGAACAGATCAAGTGGGTGCACCTCGGCTCGGACGGATGGCCCGGCGGCACGTACGGCGCACCGAACAAGCCCAAGAGGGGTGGGATGCCGGCGTGGGGCGAGAAGGAGGGCGGCGAGCTGACCGACCTCGAGATCGCCCAGGTCGTCCGCTACGAGCGTGAGGTCCTCGGTGGGGGCGATCCCGAACCCGATCTGGTGGCGATCACCGACGGCACCGCGCCGCCGCTCGACGACCAGGGCAACCCGGTCGCCGCGCCGTAGCCTCGGAACCATATGGGTGACCGGCACGACGTCCTCGTGGTGGGCGGCGGGCCGGCGGGGGCGGCGTGCGCGTACTGGCTGGCGCGCGCCGGCCGCGACGTCGTCGTCGTCGAACGGAAGCGGTTCCCCCGCGAGAAGACGTGCGGCGACGGGCTCACGCCGAGGGCGGTCCGTCAACTTCAGGACATGGGCCTCGAGCCGGGCATCGTCGCAGCGGGCCACCATCGCTTCGACGGTCTGCGTGCGATCGCCCACGGCATCACGCTCGAGCTGCAGTGGCCGGAGCATCCTGATTTCCCGCCGTACGGCTACGTGGTGCGCCGCCGTGACCTCGACCGGATGGTGGCGGAGCGGGCCGAGTCCGCCGGGGCGGAGATCCGCCAGGGCGTCGAAGCGGTCCAACCGCTGACGAGTCGAGGCCTCGTGCGCGGCGCGGTCGTGCGCGACACGGCCAGCCGCGAGACCGAGGATCTGCGCGCTCGCTTCGTCGTCGTCGCGGATGGTGCCAACTCCCGATTCGGCCGGGCGCTCGGCACCGCCCGCAACCGGACGTGGCCGCAAGGAATGGCGATCCGGGGCTACTACGAGAGCCCCATGCACGACGACCCGTGGATCGAGAGCGCTCTCGACTGCCGCGACCGCAACGGCAACTCGCTGCCCGGGTACGGCTGGATCTTCCCGGTCGGCGACGGCACGATCAACGTCGGCATCGGGTTGTTGTCGACGTTCCGCGACTTCCGCAACGTCAACACCTCCCACCTGATGGACGAGTTCGCGGCGACGGCCCCCGCCTACTGGGGGATCTCGCCGGCGACGTCGTGCGGCCCGCCGGTGGGTGGGCGCTTGCCGATGGGCGGGTCGGTGTCGCCGAAGGTCGGACCGACCTGGGTGCTCGTGGGCGATGCCGCGGGCACGATCAACCCCTTCAACGGCGAGGGGATCGACTACGCGTACGAGACCGGACGCTTGGCGGCGCACCTGCTGGACGAAGTGATCACGACCGGCGACGGCATGATCCTCCAGCGCTATCCCGCGCTGCTCGAGGACGAGTACGGCCTCTACTTCAAGGTGGCGCGCGCCTTCGCCAAGATCATCGGCAACCCGCCGTTGCTGAACGAGCTGACCCGTGTCGGGATGCAGTCACGCACGCTGATGGAGTGGGTGCTGCGGATCATGGCCAACCTGCTCCGCCCCGACGAGCTCGGTCCGGCCGAAGCCGCCTATCGGGCGGTGGCCGCCATCGCCCGGATGGTCCCTGAGCCGCTCGCGAGCTAGGTCAGGGCTCGGTCAGGTCTCCGCCTCGGCCTCAGCCTCAGCCTCATCGCGTTCTGGCGCAAGATCGCGCCCTGAGCGGTCGATTTCCTGCGCCAGAACGTCCTCGGCCGCGGCGTTGCGGCGGCGGACCGAGAGCAGGATCCATACGCCTGCGGGCAGCAGGGCGATCATGAGGTACTGCGCTCCGGTGAGTCCAAGCACCGTGTCGTCGTTGACCCGAAGGAAGTCCGACAGGAAACGGGCGACGCCGTAGTAGAGGCAGAAGACGCCGATGAGCGTCCCGGCCGGCGGGTTGCGGCGCGCCAGGAGCGTGAGCCCTCCGAACAGCACGAGCAAGAACACGAACTCGTACAGCGCGGTGTTGTGGAACGTCGCGCCCACCAGTGCGGGCTCGCGGGTGGCGCCGCCGTCGAAGCGGACGGCGAGCAGCCACGAGCTGGCCGACCCGAAGTGCTCGCCGACGGAGTAGCACCCGATCCGCCCGATGGCGAGGCCGAGAGTGAGGCCGTACGCGTACCCGTCGATCGCCTGCCACCGCAGCACGCGATTCCACCGCCGGAACGTCGGGTACGCGATCACGACCGCCGCCAGGAACCCGCCCGAGAACTGGAGCCCGCCCTGCCACACCGCGATCAGGTCCAGCGGCGAGTGGATCTGGTCGATGTGGGTGATGTCCCACGTGATCCGGGCGCCGATGACGCCGGCGACGACGAGGCGGGTGGCCAGCCGGTACGTCTCGTCGCGGGGAATCCCGAAGCGTTCTATGCGACGGGCCGCGATCCACGCGCCGACCAACACACCGAGGCCGACCATGAGCCCGAACGTGCGAAGCTCGATCGGCCCGAGATCGATCTTGGGGAAGGTCGTGTAGGGGATGACGGCGAACACCGGCTGACGATCCTAGTGACCCCGGTGCGCCCCCCCGCCGTCAGCTCCGGCCGTGCTCCCCCGGGGCCATCGGTTCGTGCCAGCCGCCGACAGGCGCGGCCAGCCGCTCCGCCTCCGATGGTCCCCAGGTGCCCCGGTAGTAGAGGCTCACGGGCGGGGGCTGCTTGACCACCTCGTCCACGATCCGCCATTGCTCGTCGAGGGAATCGGCCCGGCCGAAGCGGCGGGGGTCACCTTCCATCGCGTCCTCGAGGAGCCGCTGGTAGGCCTCGGCCCGATGGCCGAACACTCGCTCGTAGGACACCTCGAGATCGACCGGCCGGCTGACGAGATCGTCGCCGGGGGCCTTGGTCTGCACGTGGATGAGCACACCGTCGTCGGAGCCGAGCCGAAAGCGGAGATGGTTCGGATCCGGCGCCGGCGAGCCACGAGGTGAGAAGAGCAGCCGCGGCGGCGCCTTGAACTCGATGATCGCCTCGGTGGCCGTGACCGGCAGGGCCTTCCCGGTGCGGACCAACCACGGCACCCCCGCCCACCGCCACGACTCGATCTCGAAACGCACGGCGGCGAACGTCTCGGTGTCGGCGCCCGGCTGGACGCCCGGCTCGTCGACGTAACCGCGGTACTGGCCGCGGGCGACATTGCTGGGTTCGAAGGTGGTGATCTGGCGGAACAGCTTCACCTTCTCGTCGCGCAAGGCGGCCTCGTCGGCGGCGGCCGGCGGTTCCATCGCCAGCAGGGCGACGATCTGCAGCAGGTGGTTCTGCACGACGTCGCGGAGCGCGCCGACGGTGTCGTAGAACGCGCCCCGACCCTCGATGGCGAACTGCTCCGACATCGTGATCTGCACGTTGGAGATGAAGTTGCGATTCCAGATGGGCTCGAGCATCGAGTTCGCGAACCGGAACACGAGCAGGTTCTCGACGGACTCCTTGCCGAGATAGTGGTCGATGCGGAACACCGACTCCTCAGGGAACGCATGGTGCAGCACCGTGTTGAGCTCGGCCGCCGATTCGCGGTCGCGGCCAAAGGGCTTCTCGACGACAACGCGGGCGTTCTGGCTGAGCTTGACCTTCATGAGGCCTTCGACCACGTCGTCGAACAGGGCCGGTGGGATCGCCAGGTAGAACAGCGGGCGCTCGGTCCCCTTCAACGCCTTGGCGAGGATGTCGAACGTCGACGGGTCGCGGTAGTCACCCGCGACGTAGCACATGCGCGCCAGGAGGGATTTGACCGCGGCCTCGTCCGGCTCCTTCACGGCGGCCGTGATCGACTCCCGCGCCCGCTCTCGGAGCTCATCGTCGGTCCACTCGGACGACGACACCCCGACGACGACGGATACCTCGAAGTGGCCCTCGTGCTCCATGTGGTAGAGCGCCGGGAAGATCTTCTTCTTCGCGAGGTCACCGGTAGCACCGAAGAGGACCAGCGCGTCGCTCTTGCCTTTGTCGTCGGCCGCGGGCATTGGTCGATCGTACGGCGAGACCTCTGTCAATCGCACTTGACAGGCAAAGTTTTGTCAACGTACATTGACGACATGACCGAGGCGACGCAGTTGGCCGAAGCCGCCGGGAGCCGTGATCCTGAAGTTGGCCTGCGCGCGGTCGCCGCCCTGCGCCGGCTGCTCGACCAGCTCGAGGCCCTCCAGGTGGCGAGCGCCCGCCGGGCGGGATGGTCGTGGCAGGACATCGCCAGCGTGCTCGGCGTCACCCGGCAAGCCGTCCACCAGAAGCACCGGAGGCGCTGATGTTCGAGCGATTCGACCCGGCCGCGAGGCAAGTGATCGTGACCGCGCAGCTCGAGGCGCGCGCGCTGCGCCACGGCTGGGTCGGCACCGAGCACCTCCTGCTCGGCATCCTCGGCGGCGGCGCTCACGCAGGCGCCGGCCCCTTCGAAGACCTCGGCATCGACGCGGCGGTGGTGCGAGGCGCCATAGTGGCCGACGTGGGCCGGGGCCCGGAGCCGAGCTTCAGCGACGCCGACCGGGACGCGCTCGGCGCGCTCGGCATCGATCTCGACGAAGTGCGACGCCGGGTCGAAGCGACGTTCGGACCGGGCGCCCTCGACTCGGTGCCACCGCCGCGTCGCCGCTGGCGCCGGCGCCGGTGCGACCCGTACCGGAGCGGTCACGTGCCGTTCACGCCGCGGTCGAAGCGATCGCTCGAGCTCGCGCTGCGAGAGGCGCTCGCGCTCCGTTCACGCGAGGTCCAGGCCGGCCACCTCCTGCTGGGGATCCTCGCCGTCGAGGACGGCATGGCCCTCCGGCTGTTGCGGGCGAGAGGTGTCGACTGCCGCTCGTTGCGCGACAAGGTCCGCCAGAGCCTCGGCGAAGCCGCCTAGTCGACTGGGTCGTCCGAGTACCGCGCCTCGATGGCGTAGTGCCGGTCGAGGTCGACGATCGGCGCAAAGTCGTCGAAGGAGGTGACCAGGTCGAGGTCGTCACGCAGCGTGCCCTTCGCGTGGAGCGTGTCGTACGCGACCCGCATCTGGCGCGCGGCGGCGAGCAAGCCGGTGAGCGGCGCCACGATGAGGTCGAACCCGAGCTCGTGCAGCTCGGCCGGCGTGCGCAGCGGCGTCTTGCCGCCTTCGATCATGTTGGCGACGCGAACGCATCCGGGCGTGGCGTCGGCGATGACCTTCATCTCGTCGAGCGACTCCGGCGCCTCGACGAAGATCGCGTCGACCCCGAGATCGGCGGCCATGCGAGCGCGCTCGCACGCTTCCTCGAGCCCGATCGCGGCTCGGGCGTCGGTGCGGGCCGTCACGAACAGCCGGTCACGCTCGTCGAGCGCGGCGCGCAGCTTCGCGAGCCAATCCTCGCGAGCTACCACGCGCTTGCCGGCCATGTGGCCGCACTTCTTCGGCCACACCTGGTCCTCGAGGAAGACGCCGGCGGCACCGGCCTGCTCGTACAACTCGATCGTCCGGATCGTGTTGAGCGGGTTGCCGTAACCCGTGTCGCCGTCGACCACGACGGCCGCTTCCCGCACCGTCGAACACACTCGGCGCGCTACTTCGGCCATCTCCGTCTGGGTGAGATAGCCGAAGTCCGGCAAGCCGAGGAGAGTGGCCGCGGTGCAGTATCCCGAGAGGAAGAGCGTGTCGAAGCCGGCGGCGACCGCGAGGCGGGCCGACAGGGCGTCGAAGCATCCGGCCATGAGCACCGGCTCGCCGTTGCGCAACTTCGTACGGAGGGCATCACCGTTCATGGAGCGCACCGTAAGGGAAGCGGCGACCATGGCGGCATGAGCGTGGTCGTCATCAGATACTCGACGCAATAGCCCGGCGAAGCGACGGGCTATTGCGTCGAGAACAGGCGCTACAGGTCGTTGGCGGCTTCGACGGCCGCGGCGATCACCTCGTCGATGATCTCGTCGGTGTGGGCCAGGCCGGGGAACATCACTTCGTACGCGCCGGGGGCCATGGCGACGCCCCGGTCGAGCAACCCGTGGAAGAACCGGGCGTACGTCTTCTCGTCGGTGAGCCGGGCGCCGTCATAATCGATCGGTGGATGGGCGCCGATGAACACGCCCACGAGCGGCCCGACATGAGGGGCGTAGGCCTGGATGCCGGCCGTGCCCAGCGCGGTGAAGATGCCGGTAGCCAGCCGGCCGGCCCGCGCCGCGAGCGTCGCGTAGAGCTCGTCGTCGAGCAGTTCGAGGACGGCGAGTCCGGCCGCAGTGGCGAGCGGGTTCCCGGACAAGGTGCCGGCCTGGTACACGGGGCCGTCCGGAGCCAGCGCGGCCATCACGTCGCGGCGACCCCCGACCGCGGCGAGCGGGAGCCCCCCACCGATCACCTTGCCCAGGCACGTGAGGTCGGGCCGCACGCCGAAGTGCGCTTGCGCGCCGCCGACGCCGAGCCGGAACCCGGTGATGACCTCGTCGAAGATCAGCAGTGCGCCCGCCGCGTCGCACGCCGCCCGCACCGTTTCGAGGAACCCGGGAACGGGCGCGACCAGACCCATGTTGGCCGCCACCGGCTCGACGATCACGCACGCGACCTCGTCGGTGACATCGGGGACGGCGTTGTACGGGACGACCTCGGTGTCGGCCACCGCGGTGGCGGGAACGCCCGCCGACCCCGGCAGGCCCAGGGTGGCGACGCCGCTGCCGCTGGCCGCCAGGAGCGTGTCGCTGTGGCCGTGGTAGTTGCCGGCGAACTTCATGACGATCGAGCGTCCGGTGAAGCCGCGAGCGACGCGGATGGCCGTCATCGCGGCCTCGGTGCCGCTCGACACGAGGCGCACCTGCTCGCAGGACGGCACGCGTGTCGAGATCGCCTCGGCCATCAGGACCTCGCGCTCGGTCGGCGCGCCGTAGCTCGTCCCCCGGGTGGCCGCCTCCTGGACGGCGGCGACCACCGCGTCGTGCGCGTGGCCGAGGATCACCGCTCCGTAGGACTGGACCAGGTCGATGTAGCGCGTGCCCTCGACGTCCCAGACGTAGGGCCCATCGGCGCGGTCGACGAAGTACGGGGCGCCGCCCACCGCGCCAAAGCCCCGTACCGGCGAGTTGACCCCACCGGGGATCACGACCCGGGCCCGCTCGAACAGTTCCTCGTTCGTCGGCATCAGCGCATCAGCTCGGCGACGTCGCGCGCCGCGTAGGTGAGCACGATGTCGGCACCCGCCCGCCGAATGGCGGTGAGGTGTTCCAGCATGACCGCGGTGCCGTCGATCCAGCCCCGCTCGGCCGCGGCCTTCACCATCGCGTACTCGCCGGACACGTGGTATGCGGCGATCGGCACATCCACTTCGGCGCGGGCGCGGACGATGACGTCGAGGTACGCGAGCGCGGGCTTGACCATGACCAGGTCCGCGCCCTCGGCGACGTCGGCGCGGATCTCCGCGAGCGCTTCCCGGGCGTTGGCCGGATCCTGCTGATAACCCTTGCGGTCGCCACCGCCGACGATCGTGACGGCGACCGCGTCGCGGAACGGGCCATAGAGAGCGGACGCATACTTCGCCGCGTAGGCCAGGATGGCCGTGTCGTGGAGGCCGGCGCCGTCGAGAGCGCCGCGGATGGCGGCAACTTGGCCGTCCATCATCCCGGACGGCGCGACGATGTCGGCCCCCGCCTGCGCTTGCGCCACCGCGACCTGTCCGTAGAGAGCGATCGTCGCGTCGTTGTCGACGGCGCCGGCCGCCGTGAGGACACCACAGTGGCCGTGGTCGGTGTACTCGTCGAGACAGAGATCGGCCAGGAGCACGAGGTCGTCGCCGACCTCAGCGCGCAGGTCTCGGAGCGCCACCTGGACGATGCCCTCCGGATTCCACGCCTCGGAGCCTTCGGCGTCCTTGGCCGCGGGGACGCCGAAGAGGATGACCCCCGGGATGCCAAGGGCGGCCAATTCCGCCACCTCCTTGCGGAGGGATTCGCGGGTGTGCTGCACGACACCCGGGAGGGATGGGATGGGCTGGGGCTCGGCGATGCCCTCACGCACGAAGAGCGGGGCGACAAGGTCGTCCACGCTCAGGCGGGTCTCGGCCACCAACCGGCGCAACGCTGGGGTCCGCCGGAGCCGGCGCAGGCGGTGTTGCGGGAAGCTCATCGAGTCGAGAGTAGGGCGACGAGGCGGCGAAGCGTCATTCCGGCCAGGCCGTCCGCGAGCACGGCGTCGGCGTGGTCGAACCGGGAGTGGCGGGTGATGCGGTTCGGGACGGCGACGCAGCACAGCCCTGCGGCTTTGGCTGCGGCGATGCCGGGTGCGGAATCCTCGATGGCCAGCGCATCAGCCGGGTCGACCGCGAGCGCCGCGCAGGCCGCGAGGTAGACGTCGGGGGCGGGCTTGCCGACGCCGGTGTGGTCGAAGCCCCGGACTGCGGCGAAGCGGTCATTCAGCCCGACCCGCTCGAGATGACGGATCACCCACTCCGACGACGAGCTCGAGGCGATCGCGAGGGGCAGCCCCGCCGCGAGGATGTCGTCGATCAACTCGACCACGCCGGGAAGCGGCTGGAGGTGGTCACGCGCCGACCGGTCTCGGGCGCGGTAGCGCCGCTCGAACTCGGCTTGGTCGATCACCGCGCCGGCCCGCCCGCAGACGCTGGCGAACCAGTCGCCGGCGTCGTCGGCCACCCCCACGACCTCGACCCAGTCCTCGACCGCCAGCGCGACCTCGTACTCCGCGAACGTCGCCGCGACCGTCTCGTAGATGGGCCACTCGGTGTCGAGGATGAGCCCGTCGAAGTCGAAGACGACGGCCTTGGGAAAGGTCATCGCGCGAGGTGGAAAGCGATGGCGTCGACCAAGCCCGCGACGGTGTGCACGCCGGCCTCGATGGTCACCGTGAGCCCGTGGTCGCGCGCGGTCGCGGCGGTGATCGGACCGATGCACGCGACGATCGGCGGGACCCGGTCGGGCCCGGCGATCTCCAGATAGCGCTCGACGGTGGACGAGGACGTGAACGTGACGGCGTCCGCGGTCGCGACCCGGTCGAGCTGCGCGGCGGTCGGCGTCGCGGCGCGTGTCTCGTACGCGTCGACGACGTCGACGTCCCAGCCCTTCGCGCGGAGGCCGTCGGGCAGGACGTCGCGGGCAACGGCAGCCCGCGCCAACAGCACCCGATGGCGTGAGCCGGCGCTCGCCGCTGGGAAGGAGTCGAGAAGCGACTCGGCGACGAAGCGCTCGGGCACGAGGTCGGCGACCACGCGGTACTGCGCGAGGGCGGCGGCGGTTCCCGGTCCAATTGCCGCGACGAGGACGGTGCCGAGCGCGCGCGTGTCGGGCAGTTCCGCGAAGAAGCGGTGCACGCCGTTGGCCGAGGTGAACACGGCCCAGTCGTAGGCGCCGACCGCCTCAGCCGCGGCACGGAGCGCGGCACCGCCGTCGGGCGGGTCGACGATCTCGATCGCGGGCAGCTCCACGGTGTCGGCGCCCATGGCGCGCAGGCGGTCGACCAGCTCGGAGGCCTGCTCACGGGTGCGGGTCACGACGATGCGCCGGCCGAAGAGCGGGCGGCGTTCGAACCACGCGAGGTCGGAACCCGCGACCTCGCCGATGACGATCGTCGCCGGCGCGGCGAGGTCCTGGTCGGCAATAGTGCCGAGCGTCGCCCGCACCGTGCGCTGCTCTGGACGCGTTCCCCACGTGACCGACGCGGCCGGCGTATCGGGGCTGAGGCCTCCGGCGACGAGGCGCTCGGCGATCCGCCGGATGCGGGCCACGCCCATGAGCACGACGATCGTTCCGCCCAGCCGGGCCGCCGCCTCCCAGTTGACGCTGCCCTCGTCGCCGACCGCGGGGTCCTCGTGTCCCGTCACCACCGTGAACGAGGTCGACGAGTGGCGCAGCGTGAGAGGAATCCCCGCGTAGGCCGGCACCGCGACGGCGGAGGTGATACCCGGCACCACCTCGAACGGGACGCCCGCGTCCGCGAGCGCGGCCGCCTCTTCGCCGCCGCGGGCGAACACGAACGGGTCCCCGCCCTTCAGCCGCACGACGTGCTGGCCCGCCTTCCCCCGCTCGACGAGCAACGCGTTGATGTCGGCCTGTTCCATCGTGGCCCGGCCGGGCGCCTTGCCGACGGCGATGCGCTCGGCCTCGGGCGGCGCGAGGTCGAGGAGGTCGGCCACCGACAGCCGGTCGTAGACGACGACGTCGGCCATCCGTAGCACCGCGGCCCCGCGCAGGGTCAGCAGCCCGGGGTCGCCCGGCCCGGCCCCCACGAGGTACACGGTCACGGCCGACCAGGCTACGAGGACGCCGCTCGTCCGCCCCCCACCCTCGCCCCACTCGTTCTGGCGCGGAAAGGTGACGCGTGGCGTCGTTCTCCTACGCCAGAAGGACGAGGGGTCGGGTCAGAACGGGCTGAAGGTGCTGAAGCGGCTGGCGTAGACGTCCCACAGCTTGCCGACGAAGAAGCGTGAGAACCGCACCAGCCCGCCGACGCGGGCCCGGAGGGTCGGCCCGCTCGGCTTGTAGCGGAGGAAGCTCCACGTGAACTGGAAGAGCGTGATGCGCAGGACGCCGGTGGCGACCACCTCCGCCTCCTCGTCGCCGCCCCAGTTGACATGGCCGGCGAGGATCCGCGTGTGGAACGTGGTCGTGTCCGGCCACAGGTCGGGTCCGGGGTCGTTCACGACGACCTTTGTGGCGGAAAGCGTGAGCGGATGGCCGGCGCCGTCGTTGAACCAGAACCGGTAGAACATCCACTTCTCGTCAGGGCGGCCGTCGGGCACCTCGACGTTGAGCCGCACCCATCCGTGATCGAACCGCAGCCGACCGCCGAGCGGTTGGCAACGGATCTCGCCGGTCGCCAGGAGCTCGTGGTCGGGGCTGCGAACGAACGCGCCGACGTCGTCGACAAGCATGCGGGCCTTGACCGACAGATCGAATCCAGTCCCGTTCGACTCCACCGCGACGTCATCGCCACCGAAGTGCATCCGACCTTGGAACGGCTCTTGGAACCGGATGCTCACGCGCTCGCCCGGTGGGGTGGCCCGAAGACCCTCGACCGCGGGACCGAGCGCGATACCAGCGTCGCGACACCACGACCGGGCGGCCCGCGCGCCGAGCTCGACGACTTCGGCGAACCGGTCGGCGCTGAAACCCACGAGGTAGTTCAGCGGCACCGGCGCCTCGAGCAGCCTCACCGTGATGTGGCGCTCGAACTCGGCGTGCTCGCCGGCCGCAAGCGCCGCGTTGTTGCGGTCGATACGGTCGAGGGCGCGCTGCAACGCGCCGTTGGCGGCCGCTTCGATGATCTGGAAGTACTGGTTGAGGAACCCGCCTCGCCACGCGCCCGCTCGGCTGACCGTCCACACGATCCACACCTCGTCGGCGCCGTGCTCGACGATGGCGTCTTCGATGTTGGCGTCGGTGACGAATACGGCGTCGATGTTGGCGTGACCGTCGACCTCGACCGGTGGGAACCACATCGGGAGCGCGACCGCAGCCAGCAGGCGGTCCTCGGTCATGCCGCGCGCCGGTATGACCGCCAGCCGTTGCTCGGCGACGTCGAAGACGTTGAACGTGGCGTCGACCGGCGACGCCCGGATGCGATCCCAGTCGAGGGCCCACCGGCCCCGCAGCACCTTCGTGCGGAAGGCGTCGAGGGTGAACAGCGACTGTGCCGGGTGCCGCCAGTTGGGGGCGGCGGCGTCGATGGGCCGGAACGACCGCCATGCGTCGGCGATCTGCGTACCGGAACGTCCCTCGCACAGGAGCGCGGTGTTGAAGACGCCGCCGCTCGCGCCGTCGACGTGGTCGAACGTGAGCCCGGCCTCGTCCAGCCACACCTGGAGGACCCCGGCTTGAAACGCGACCTTCATCCCGCCGCCCGCCAGAATGAGCGACTTGCGGGTCACGGCGCGGGCGCCTCGTGGACGGGCTCGACCATCCGGTCGGCGAACCGGTCGGCCAGCGCCGCGATCGTGAGCGACGGGTTGGCGCCCACCGGGCCCGGGACGACCGAGCCGTCGGCGATGAACATTCCCGGATAGCGCCACACGCGGCCGAACGCGTCGACCACCCCGGCGGACGGGTCGGTGCCCATGGGGCAGCCGCCGACGGGATGGGTGGCGATGATGCGCCGGAACCACCACGAGGGGTTGTCTCGGAAGTGGGCGCCGAGACCCGTGGCGAGCGCTTTCATCGTCGCCCGGACGGCGAGGAAGTACGGCAGCGACGTCTTCATCGACCACGCGAGGTCGAGCTCGCCGTTGCGGAGGCTGAACGTGCCGTCCGGGACGTCACGGCCCATCCCGAGCATCGGCATCAGGTGGCCCGACTTCTGCTCACCGAGCAGCACGCCGATGCCGCCGGTGAGGTCGCTGTGGCCCCGCCCGGTGATGCGCGCCCGGGCCAGGCCGGCGGCGAACCGCGCCACCCTTCCGACCAGCGCGGGGCCGGGCTGCACCTGCCACGCCCAGTTGAGGAACTCGGGATAGCCGGCGTCCTGGACATAGTGGCCCCGGCCGGCAGGCCCGTCTCGTTTCACGAAGCCAGTGATGACCGGTCCCGAGCTGGGGTCGAGGAAACGCGGGGACCGAGTCACGAACCCCAGCAGGTCCCCGTTGCCGCAGAACCGGGTGCCGAGAGCAGGCCCCAGTCCGGCGAACGCGCTCCGGTTCCGCAGCAGCAGCCACGTGGTGCCGATGCTGCCCGCTCCGAGCACGAGCCGATCGGTTCGCACCGTCTCGAGTGGCAACGACGACGTGTCGCGCGGCCCGGGCGCGGCGTCGAGATCGTGGCGGACGTATCGGACGATGTAGCCCCGGCCGCGTTCGCGGTCGGGCGCGATGGTACGGACCTCACAGGAGGTTCGGACGTCGACCCAGTCCCGCACTTCGGGCGTGCTGAGGTAGGTCCAGTCGAGCGTGTTCTTGGCGCCGACGTTGCACCCGACGTCGCACTCGCCACAGAGCACACACGTGCGCCGGACCGCGCCGTGCACGTTGTCCACCCCGCCGAACTCGCGACCGGGCTCTGTCCCGAACGCGACCGCGAGCGGGGCTCGTTCGAACTCCCAGCCGTTCGCGGCGACGGCGTCGCGGAACGCTCGGATCTTCGGCACACTCGCGTACGGCTCGTCCTCGAAGGGATAGTGCTCCCAGCCGATCGCGGCCTCGACGCGCTCGTAGTGCGGCACGAGGTCGTCGTACGTGACGGGCCACGCGCGACCGTCCGCATCCGAGAACCAGCCCGGCTCCTTGCGCAGCAGCACGTTGGCGTAGATGAGCGACCCGCCGCCCAAACCGGCGGAGACGAGGGCCTCCATCTTCCGGAACGACCAGATGTTGAAGATGCCGAACTTGCCCCGGCTGGGGTCCCAGTACAACCGATCGGTGATCTCCTGCGGGCTGCGCGGGAACGACCCTGGCGGCCACTTCCCGCCCCGCTCCAGGAGAACGGCGCGCATCTTGGCCTGGCCGAACCGGAACGCGCTGACCGAACCGCCGAAGCCGGAGCCGACGATGACGGCGTCGACCGGCTCGTCGGCTGCCGTGTATGTCGCGGTCACGTTCGTCCGCGATGCACGCGCAGCCGCGCCCACGCGAACAGCGGGATCCACACCGCGTCGGTGAGCACGATCATCGCCACGACGCGGCGGGCGAGGTTGCCGCGGCGGTACGCCACGACCACGCTCACCGTCGTCACCGCCTTCTCGGCCGCCGCGTACTTGATCATCGGCGCCCGCCGCACCGGATCGCGGGAGATCTCCCAGAACATCAGCCCCCAGAGGAACGCCATCCCACTCCAGATCCAGACGAGGAAGGGGTAATTCGGCGGTTCGTCGGTCATGAGCTTGATGTAGCGGCGGTAGGAGACGAACGCCGGGACCGTGACCGCGACGTTGCTCGCCGCGCCGAGCTTGAAGATGCGCCGGACTGCGTCGATCAGACTTCTCCCTTCAGCGCGTCGACCCGGGCAAAGAAACGGCCCGGAGCTTCGATCCGTCGATAGACGGCGAGCGCGGCCGCGAACTCGGCGTCCGCCGGGTCCCGGTCGCCCGCCGCCAGGTAGGCGCGACCGGCGAGGACGCCGGTCTCGGCCTCGAGCCACGGAAGCTCGGCGTGCTCGAACTCGGCGCGGACCGACGCGAACCGGCCGCGGGACTCGGCGAGGTCGCCTCCAACGCCGAGCAAGAGGGCGCGGATCAACGCCATGCGGGTGGGTACCGCCCCCCAGCCGGTCCCGCGACCGACGAGTGCTGCGACCGCCTGGATGTCGAGGCTCGCCTCGTCTCTCCGGTCGCGGGCAAGGAGCACGAGCGCCCGCTCGAGGCGCGAGAGCACCTCGAGGACGCGGGCGCTGCGGTCGGCGGCGAGCGCGACGGCGTCGTCGAGGACGCGCAAGGCAAGCCCGAGGTCGCCCGCGATCCGGGCCTGCTCGGCCAACTGAGGCGACAACCACAAGAGCCCCCAGAGGTCGCTGGTGGCCCGCCGGCGGTCGAGCTCGGCGCGCTGGTTGGCGATCGGCGTCTCCCAGTCGTCGTCGAGCAGCAGGCGCACGGGCGCACCCGACGCCGCCAACTCTCGTCGAGCGTCGGCCAGCCGGCCGCGCCCGAACAGCGCTCGCGCCAGGTTCGACCGCAGCGACGACAACGCGCCCGGGGCTCGGGCGAGGCGGGCGTTGTGCAGCTCCTTCGAGTACCACAGCTCGGCGTCAGCCGGCCGGTCGACCGACAACAGCTGGTCGCCCCGGTTCCATGTCGCGAGCAGCGCGACGAGCGGGTTGTCGGTCTCGTCGGCCACCCGCCATGCGTCCTCGACGAGGGCACCCGCTTCGTCCAACCCGCCGGCCTCCCACCGGCCCAGGCCGAGCAAGAGGCGGGCGTTCGCGCCGAGCACCTCGTGCCCGACGGCGTCGGCGACGGCGATGCCCCGCCCCGCGGCCCGCTCGACGTCGTCGAGGCGCAACAGGCGCAGCAGCGCGTGCGCGAGGCTGACGTTGAAGTAACCGGCGGCGACACTCTCCTCACCGGCGAGCGCCGGCTCGGCGGCACGGAAGTGGCGCATGGCCCGCTCGACGTCGAGGCCGAACCCGGGGGCCGAGTTCGCGAAGTGCGCGCCGAGGCGGCTGTGCACGCGGGCGGCGCGGGCCGCCAGCCCATAGGTCTCGTAGACCGCGAGCGCCTCCTCGTTGTAGGCCACCCCCGCATCGAGGTTGGTGCCGGTGAGGTACGCGAGGCTGCTGAGTCGCTCGAGGATGCGGGCCCGCGTGAGGTCGTGCTCCTCGCCGCTGAGGTCGCGTAGCACCGTGACCGCGGCGTCCCAATGGGCGGCGGCCTCCTCGTACGCGAACATCCGGGCCGCGGCATCCCCGGCCCGGATCGACCACTCCACGGCCCGCGCCTGGTCGGCGGCGGCGCCCGCCAAGCGGTAGTGCGCGGCGAGCGCGCCGGCGTGATCGCCCAGCCGGTCGGGCTCGTGGGCCGCCTCGATGGCCTGCGCGGCCCGCAGGTGCAACCGTTGCCGGCGCGGCAGGCTCAGCTCCTCGTAGAGGGTCTCCCGGACGAGGGCGTGGCTGAACACGTAGCAGAGCGCACCCGCGGCGTCGTCCTCGAGGAGGAGGCCAGAGGCGACAGCTTCCTCGACGGCGGCCACGACCGCGTCGTCGGAGAGCTCGACCATCCGCCGGGCGAGGTCGAACGGGACGGCGCGGCCGACCACCGCCGCCGCGGCCAGTACGAGATTGCAACCGTCGGAGAGCCGCGACAGCCGGCGTCCGATCACCTCGCGGACGCCTTCGGGGATGCCGAGCTCGTCCCACGAGCCACCGTCGACTTCCCACCGGCCGTCGTGCTGGACCAGCGATCCCGACTCCGCCAAGTGCCGCAAGAGCTCGTCGATGAAGAACGGGTTGCCATCGGCGGCTCGGCGCAGACCGGCGGCGAACTCGACCGGGTTGTCCGTCGCGCTGCCGATCCGCGCTTCGAGCATCGCCTGCACGTCGTCGGTGGACATGCCCCGCAACACCGTCCGCTCGAAGAGACGCTCGCGGCGGAGGTCGGCGAGCACCCCGGCGAGGGGATGGGTACGCGCCACCTCGGTGTCGCGGTAAGTGCCGAGGACGAGCAGGGGGGTGCCGCTCGCGTGACGGACGAGATGGCGGACGAGGAGCAAGGTCGCGCGATCGGCCCAGTGGAGGTCGTCCAGGACCAGGACGACCGGGCGCTCCCGGCCCAACCGTTCGAAGAGCGTCGCGACCGCATCGAACAGCCGGCCGCGCTCGGTGTCGGGATCGCCGGGCGGTCCGTCGTCTCCGCCATCGGGAACGTCGGGCAGGAGGCGGGCCACCTCCGGTGCGAGGGTCGCGGGGTCGAGCACGCCCGATCGGCTGAGGTCGCGCAACACCTCGACGAACGGCTGGAACGGAACGACCGCATCCTCGTCGCACCGACCGAAGAGCACGGCGGCTCCGTCCTCGTGGGCGCCGATGGCGACCTCGACGACGAGGGACGTCTTGCCGATGCCGGGCTCACCCGCAACGAGCGCAAGCTGGCGGGCCCCGCCGGCGACCTTGTGCCAGACCTGGCGAAGCTGCCCAAGCTCGTCGTCGCGGCCAACGAACGCCCGACGGGCGGTGGCGAGCGGCGGGGGCAGGGGCGGCCGGTCGAGGTCGCCGACGATGGCGAGCGCTTCGGAGCGGGCCGCAGTCATGCCGAGGGCTTCGGCCGCGACCGCCACCTCGGCGAGCAACGACCGGGCCCGGGCGCGGTCGCCGCTCCAGCCGCGGGCGACCAGCATCCGTCCGAGGTCGAGGCGCGTCAGCGTGAGGAACCCCTCGGCGCCGATCGCGGCGTGCGCGTCGACCGCAGCCTCGAAGTGATGCTCGGCCTCGTCCCAACGCTGGAGAGTCATGCACAACAGACCGAGGTAGCGCGCCACCGACCCGAGGAAGTTCGGGCCTTCCGCGACGAACCGCTCGCTATACGGCTCGAGATGCTCGACGAGCGCGCGCGCCCGGGTGCGGTCGCCCAGGCGATGACACGTCTGCGCGGCGAGGGCCAAGCCCGTGAGCCACACGACGTCGAACGGCACGGCCGAGAAGTCGTCCGCCGCAAGCTGCTCGAAGAACGCGGCCGCCTCTTCGGTGCGGCCGAGCTCCGCGTACATCGTGGCGACTGCGGCCAACAAGGTGGGCACGGTGGCGACGATCCCCGTCGCCGCGGCGAGGACCGGTTCGAGCTCCGAGAGGCGGCCCTGGAAGAACCGCAGCAACCCGATCTGGCCGACGAACACGATGAACGCGTCCGCTTGCCCGGCCTCCTGTCCGAGCTCGAACGCCTCCATGACCCGGCCCTCGGCCTCGTCGAGGCGGCCGGCGATGAACGACCGCATCGCCTGGGCGGCCAGGACCGACCAGCGCAGGCTGGGCTGGCTCAACCCTTCGGCCAGGTCAGTGGCCTCGGCCAAGCGCAGGTCGGCCTCGACGATGTCCCGGCGGGACAGCGCCGCGAAGTAGCGGTTCATCGTCGAGTGGTAGAGCAGCTGGGGGTCGCCGACCTGCTCCGCCAGATCGGCCTGCTCGGCGTCGATGAGCCGGCGCTCCGCGTCCCGGGTCGGATGGCCGATGGCCTCGCTGCGGCAGGCGAGGACATAGGCGAGCGTCGCCGGGTCGCCCAAGCGCCGGGCGATCTCCACCGCTTCGGCGCTGAGCGAGTCGCGGCGCTCGAAGTCGCCGCTGAACATCAGCTCGACCGCGAGGTGGGCCAGGAGTCGGGCGCGGGTCTCGGTGTCGGCGCCACCCACCGCCGCGATCGCGGACTCCAGTACCGCGGTGCGTTCCGGGTCGACGTTGCCGACGTTGCTGAAGCTCTGGCGATAGTTGGCCAAGGCGGCGCGGGCCAACAGGTCGACGTCGCCGACCCGGCGGGCGAGTGCGGCGGCGTCGAGCAGCGTGGTCCGGTGGTCGGCGTCACCGGCCCGACGCTGCGCGTCGCCGAGCCGTACGAGTAGTTCGGCCTGCCGACGATCGGCCTCGTCGCTCAGCCCGGTCCAGTCGGCGAGCAACGACAACGCTCGGCGGTAATAGGACACCGCCTCGTCGTGGGCGAGGGCTGCCAGCGCGCGGTCGCCGGCTCGCGTCGCGTACGCCACGGCGCGGGCGACGGCAGGCCCCGGTCCGGCGAGCGTGAAGTGCCGCGCCAGCTCCGACAGATGGTCCTCTAGGTCGGCCGCGTAGACCGCCTCGACGGCTTCCGCCACCCGCAGGTGCGCCTGGGCCAGCGCACCGCCGGCCAAGTCGTCGTAGATGGTGCTGCGCACGATCGCGTGAGCGAAGCGGTACCGCGGCAGGAGGCCGCCCTGCTCCTCGAGGAGACCGGCCGCGACCGCCTCGTCGAGGGCACCGAGCACGGCGTCCTCGCCGAGGGTCGCGGCCCGTTCAAGGACGCGCGCGTCGAGGTCGGCGCCGATCACGGCCGCAACCTCGAGCACCGCGACGGTGGCCGGTGCGAGCCTCGACAAGCGGCGACCCACAAGCTCTCGAATGCCTTCGGGGACGTGCTCGAGGCGGCCGCCCGACTCGGCCATCTGGCGGATCACCTCGCGCACGAAGAACGGGTTGCCTTGGGTCTCAGCCTGCAGGGTGGCCGCCGCCGCGGCGGCGTCCAGTGCCGCGCCGGGGCTGGAGGCGACGAGGGCCGCGATCTCGTCCTCGGCCAGTCCCGCCAGTGCCAGCCGGTCGACGCCCGGTACGCGATGGAGATCCGCCAGCAGCTCGGTGAGCGGATGAACCCGGCCCAGCTCCGTGTCGCGATACGCCCCGACGACCAGGAGCCGAGCCGGTGCCGGCACCCGGCTCACGTGCCGCAGCAGCTGCAGCGTGGGTCGGGCGGCACCGTGGAGGTCGTCGAGAACGAGCACGACTGGCGTCCGCTCCGACGTTGCCGTGAGCCACCCCGCCACGGCGTCGAACAGCCGGTAGCGCTCGGTCTCGGGATCCGACCGAGCGGGCGCGGCCAGCTCCGGCAGCCGCTCGCCGATGTCAGGGACGAGTCGACTCAGCTCGGCGGCGAGCGGGCCGAGCACCGACCGCAGCTCCGCGTCGGGTGTGGCCGCGACCGCCTGCGCCAGCGCCTCGACGAACGGTTGGAACGGCACCCCCAAGCCCTCGTCGCAACGCCCGTACAGCACGGTGCAGCCGCGACCCAACGCGGCCGACGCCGCCTCGGCGACGAGGCGCGTCTTCCCGACGCCCGGCTCGCCACCGATGAGCGCGATTCGCGGCGCGCCGTGGATCGCCGTGCCGGCGGCGGCCGCGAGGCGGTCGAGCTCGGCGACCCGGCCGACGAACGGCCCGGCGCGGGCGGACGCGAGCGCGGGCGGCAGGGTCGGCGCCAAAGCATCGGCCGCCAGGCGACGGGCCCGCCCGGCGACGGACTTCATGCCGAGCTCCTCGGCGATCGCCAGCGCGGAGGCGAGCAGCTCCCGCGCCCGCCGAACGTCGCCCATCCGGGCTCGACCGACGAGCATCTCGGCGTGATCGAGCCGGGTCAAGGCCAGCAACGGTCGGGCGCCGAGACGGGCATGGGCCTCGCCGGCCTTCGTGAACGACTCGTCCGCCTCGTCCCAGCGCTCCAGGGTTCGTTCGAGCAGCCCGCAGAAGTAATGCACCGACCCGCCCCACGTCGGCCGGTCGCTGGCGAACTGGTCGCGGTAGGGCTCGAGGAGCGCGAGCAAAACGTCGGCTCGCGGGGCGTCGCCGAGACGAGCGCAGACGAAGGCGCCCATGGTCACACCGATGATCCACGTGACGTCGCGGGGCAGGTCGACGAACCCTGACTCGGCGAGGCGTTCGTATGGCGCGCGGGCGTCGCCCGGGCGACCTATCTCGACGAGGCATTGCGCGAGCGCAGTCTGGAAGCCGGGCAGATCGGGGTTGGCCTCGGCCGCCATCGCCACCAGGTCGACGATCTCGTCGAGGCGCCCCTGGAACGTTCGGATCGTGAACAGCTGGGCGGCATAGGCGGCGAACGCGTCGGGCTGCCCCGCGGCCCGGCCGAGCTCGAGCGCCTCCGACGCGAAGCGTTCGGCCTCCTCGAAGTCGCCGTGGATCGCGCACCATCGCGCTCGCTGGAACGTGACCAGCCACCGCAAGGTCGGCTGTCCCAGCTCGAGCGCGAGGGCGATGGCTCGCTCGAGCCGCGCTTCGGCCGCGTCGGCGTCACCGATCTCGAGGGCGGCGTGGATGCCGTTGACCGCCGCGTGCAGCGCCAGCGTCGGGTCGGACAGCTCGGCGGCTAGGGCCGTCTGCTCGGCGGCGAGGGCCACCCGCTCCGCCAGCGTCGACGCGTGCCAGATGGTCGGGCTCCGCAGCACGAGCACCGCGGCCAGCGTGGCCGGGTCTCCTAGGCGGCGGGCCATGGCGACGGCCTCGTCGCTCAACGCGACCCGGCGATCCCACTCACCGCTGAACGCGAGCTCGACGGCCAGATGCGCGACCAGGCGCGCCCGCACCTTGCTGTCCTCCGGGCCGACGAGGTCGAGCGCGGCCTCGAGGACCGCGACGCGCTCGACGTCGACCTCGCCTACCGCGCTGAACGTGCTGCGGTTGTTGGCCAGCGCCGCGGCCGCGACCAGCTCGGCGTCCCTCCAACGCATCCCGAGGTGGGCGGCTTCGAGGAGCGTCTCGCGGTATCCAGGGCGGCCGGCGCGCCGCTCCGCCTCGCCCAGAGAGATCATCAGCCGGCACCGTCGTTGCTCGTCGACCGGCTCGGCCGTCGTGACCAGCAGGTCGGTGGCGAGGCCGTAGAACGTGACCGCTTCGTCGTGGGCGAGACGGGCCAGCGCAAGGTCGCCGGCCCGGGTCGCGTACTCGACCGCCTTGGTGCCCTCGCCGCCGGCCGCGGCCTCGGCGAAGTGGTGCGCGATCCCGGGGAGGTGTTCGTCGATGCGGTCGCCGTGGCGATGCTCGAGGGCTTCGCCGATGCGTTGGTGGGTGCGTATGCGGCGGGCGCGGGCCAGCTCGTCGTACAACGTCGAGCGGACCAGCGCGTGAGCGAACCGGTACCGCAGCGGATCGGTCTCGAACACGAGCCGGGCCGCGACCGCCTCATCGAGGGCGCCGAGCACCGTCTCCTCGTCGAGGCCACAGGCCTCGCGCACCACGTCCAACTCGAACTCCGACCCGATGACGGCTGCGGTTTCCAGGACGCGGTTGGCGGGCGGCGACAGGCGCGTGATGCGCTGGCCGACGACCTCACGCACGCCGTCGGGCACGCCGACCGCGTCCACCGGCCGAGCCACGGTCCAGCCGTCCGCCCCGGGAACCACGACGCCCGTCTCCACGAGGTGGCGGACGACCTCGCGCACGAAGAACGGGTTGCCGTTCGTCTCGGTGTGCAGGGTGCGGGCGAGGAACACGCCGTCGTCGCCGAGGGGGTGGCCGGCCCCGGCCTCGAGGAAATCGGCGACGTCGTCCTCGCTGAGTCCGGCGAGTGTGACCCGCTCCAACGCCGGGACCCGGTGCAGGTCCGCCAGCAACTCCCCGATGGCATGGCCGCGGTCGAGCTCGCTGTCGCGATAGGTGCCGACGACGAGCAGGCGTGCCGGTTCGGGGACGCGCATCACATGGCGGAGGAGCTGCAAGGTCGGCCGGGTCGCCCAATGGAGGTCGTCGAGCACCAACACCAGAGGGGCCTCAGCTGCCGTCGCTTGCAACCAACCGGCCACCGCGTCGAACAGCCGGTACTGCTCGGTCTCGGGATCGGCCCGCAACGGCGGCAGGAGGTCGGGCACGCGCTCGGCAATTTCGGGGACGAGCCGGACGAGGTCTCCGGCCAGCCGGCCCAGCGTCAAAGGCGTCGAGGGCGGCGCCGCCGCGAGCATCCCAGCCAGCGCCGTGACGAACGGTTGGTAGGGGACGCCGAGGCCCTCGTCGCAGCGTCCGTGCAACACGAGCGCCCCGCTGCTATGGGCGGCGGCCGCCGCCTCAGCGGCCAGGCGCGTCTTGCCGATGCCCGGCTCGCCCGCGAGCAGGACGAGCCGACGATCGCCGTTGCGGGCGTCGTTCCACGCTGCAGCCAACCGGCTCAATTCGGCCCGGCGACCCACGAACGGGTTGGTGCGCCCCGCGGTGAGCCCGGCGGGCAGACCCGGGTGGGTCGCCGTCGTGGCCAGCGGCCGGGCCCGGGTGGCCAGGCGGTGCAAGCCGTGTGCCTCCGCGGCCTCGACGGCCCGTGCCGCGAGCCGAGCCGCTCCCGTCGTGTCACCCCGGTCCAGCAGCAGCAGCGCGTGCTCGTACGCGTCCCAGGCCGCGGCGGTGCGGTGCCCGACCTGCCGGTCGAGGGCGGCGGCGGCGGTGAGATGGCGCGCCGCCTCGTCGATCCAACCGAGCGCGCGCGCGAGCACACCCAGATAGCGGTCGACGGCACCGAGACACGCGACCGAGCCGGTGACCAACAGCCGGCCCGCGCACGGCAGCAGCAGTTGGTACAGCGCGGCGGCGCGGTGGCGCTCCCTGAGCGCCGCCGTTGCCTCGGCCAGCAGCGCGAGGTTGGCGCCCCGGAGGTGGGGGGCGGGCATCGCACCGCGGGCGTCGGCAGGCACCAGCTCCAACTCGGCGCGCGCCTCGTCGAGACGGCCTTGGTCGACGAGCAAGGAGATGAGCAGGATCCGTCCCGTAACGCTGGTCGGGTCGCGAGCCACCTGGCCTCGCAGGGCCTCCTCCATCTCGGTGGCCCGCCCCTGTTCGAACAGCACGAGGAACCGCTGGAGGCCGGCCGCCGCCCGGAGGGTGAGATCCGGCGAGCGCAGAAGTTTGTCGATCTCGGACAGCGCCGCCTCGAGCCGGCCGTCCATCACCGCGAGCAGGACCGCCCAAGACGAGGGCGACTCCCGACCGAACTGCGAGAGGGCGACCGGGCCGAACGCGTCGGTGTCGCCGAAGACGGCCTCGGCCTCCTCGCGCCGGCCGAGTTGGAGGAGGGCGACGAACGAGGCGGCCTGCCCGAGCGCGAGGGTCTGACCCATCCCCGCGGCGCGGGCCGGACCGACGAGACGACGGCCATCGGCGACGACTTCCTCCGCTCGCGACGGGTCACCCACCCGCACGAATTGGCGCGCGTGCAACGCAGTGGCGAGGGCCCCGTCGTCCCCCGCGGCCTCGGCCGCGGTGAGCGCGGCGTCGGCCCGCGCCTCGGCGTCGGCGGCGTCCACCGCCGACAACTCCATCGCCAGCCTCGCGTCGAGGCGCGCCAGCAGCGCGGGTGACACGCCGGGTTGCGCGCGAGCCTCCTCGATCGCGGCCAGCACGGTCTCGTCCACCACTCCCGGCAACGGTGGCGTCGGCTGGGCCAGACCGAGAGCGGCGCGCGCGAGGCCATCGCTGTCGCTGCGGGCGCGGGCCACTACGGCCGCTTCCGTGAAGGCGCGGCTGGCATGCTCACGGTCACCGGCCCGGGCCCAGGCTCGGCCCATCGCGACGAGCAGCTCGACCCGCAGTCCGGGCTCGGGGCTCGGATCGGAGGCGAGCGCGTCGAGGGCGGCGGCGAACTGCACGGCCGCGTCCTCGTACGCGAGCGCGTCGAGCGCGGCAACCGCCGCCTGCCGGGCGTACGCGACGGCGCGACCGGCTTCACCGACGCCGGCCGCCCGTCCGAAGTGGAACGCCAGCTCGCGCACATGCGCGGCGGTCTCGCCCCCGAGCTCGGCTTCGATGGCGGCGCCGATCTGACCGTGCAGATGGGCCCGACGGGCCGCAGACATGCTGGCGTACACGGCTTCGCGCACGACCTCGTGCGCGAACCGGTGGCGGCCGGGACCGCCGGGCACGCCGACGAGCACGCCGGCGGCCACCGCGACGTCGGCGGCGTCCACGGCGGCTTCTCGGTCGAGGCCGGCGACCTGTCCGGCGAGACCGAGATCCACCTCTGCACCGGCAACGGCCGCGACCCGCAGGAAGCGGAGGGCGTCCTCACCGAAGCGGTCGAGTTGGCGCGAGACCACGTCCACGACGGTGGGGGGCACGTCCAGCCGGCCTTCGGCGGCGAAGGCGCGAGCGACCTCGGTGACGAAGAACGGGTTGCCGTCCGTGCGGCGGTGGACCTCCTCGGCCAGCTCGTCGGCGTCGTCGATCCCTGCGCGCTCCAGCAGCCGCGCGACGGCCGCGGCCGGCAACCCCCCGAGGACGAGCCGGGTGACGTGGTCGTCATCGAGGAGATCGGCGACGGCCGCGGCCAACGGATGGCCGCGAGCGACGCCGGTGTCCTCGTACGCGACCACCAGCAGCACCCGGCTGGTGCGCAAGGCGCGGGCGAGATGCTGGAAGAGGAGCACCGAGCCGGTGTCGGCCTGGTGGACGTCGTCGAGGATGACCACGACTGGGCGAGCATCGGCGAGCGCCGCCAAGTGGCGAGCGACCGCGTCGAACAGCTGCGCCCGGGCGACCTCCGGTTCGAGCTCGTCGGCGTCGGGCGGCGTGCCGGCGAGCGCGGGAATGACATCGGCGAGGGTCGGCAGCACGTCGCGGGTGTCGGCCGGGCCATAGGCGCGCAAGGCCTGGGTCCACGGCCAGTACGCCGGCGCGGTGTCGCCGCCTTGGGCCCGCCCCTCGAGCACCTGCGCGCCCGACCCTCGCGCCATCGCCGCGGCTTCGGTGGCGAGCCGGCTCTTGCCTACGCCGACCTCCCCCGCGAGGAGGACGACGCGCGCCCGGCCTCGGCCGGCGTCGGTGATCGCGTCGTACAGAGCCGCCAGCTCGGCGTCTCGCCCTTCGACCTCGGCCATCTCGAGAAGCTCTCGACGGGCGGCCGGCGGTGCCGGCGGCAGGGTCGGCGCATCGATAGCCGGCCGCGTGGTCGGGGCTGTCGGCCCGTCGACGTCGAGACGAGTCGCCGGCGGTGGCGACGCCCGAGACGGGGCCGGCCTCAGCGTGCGGTCCTCGCCGAGATCGGGGTGCTCGAGGGCGTACACGTGCTCGGGCCGGGCGAGATCGCGGAGCGCCTGATCGCCGAGGTCCGCGAGGGACATGTCCTCGCCCAGGCCGTCGACGACGAGATCGGCGGCCGCGGACGACAGCAGGATCTGGCCTCCGTGGGCGACGGCCCGCAACCGAGCGGCCCGGTTGACGGTACGGCCGTAGTAGTCGCCGTCACGCACCTGGGCCTCGCCGGCGTGGAGCGCCATTCGCACCGCAAGCCCGATGCGGCGGACCAACTCGCGCTGCGCCGCGACTGCGGCGACCACCGCGTCGGACGCGCGGGCGAACACGCTGAAGGTGGCGTCGCCTTCGCCGCGGGTCTTCAACAGGCGCCCGCCGTTCGACTCGACGGCGTCGGCGATGATGGCGTCATGGCGGGCCAACAGGTCCGCCATGACGTCGGCATCGTCCTCCCACAGCAGCGTCGATCCCTCGATGTCGGTGAGCAGGAAGGTGACGACGCCCGTCGGCAGGTCGAGGGAGAGATGGGCGCGCAGACGCTCGACGAGCTCACCCGTCGATCTCGGCCGCCGCGCCGGGTCGGTGGCGAGGCCCCGTCGCAAGGCGCGCTCGATGGCGCCCGAGTTGGGGACGCCCTCCCAGTCCGGTCGCCCCTCGGTAGGCGGCGCGCCGGTGAGGAGCGCGACGGCGGTCGCCGCCAGGCTGTAGACGTCGGCCGCGCTGGTGAGGTGCTGGCCGGCACCGAGCTCCGGAGCCGCGTAGCCGGGGGAACCGAGGGACGTGAGGGTGCCGTCGCCGGGGCGTTGCGAGACGCCGAAGTCGACGAGCACGACCCGGCCGTCGGGCGTGAGGACGAGGTTGGCCGGTTTCACGTCGCCGTGGACGACGCCCTGGGCGTGGAGATGGCCGAGGGCGTCGGCCACCTGCGCCATGTAAGCGACCACGCTCGTGACGGGCAGCCCAGGGTCGCCGGTGTCGGTCACCAGTTGGGCGAGGTCGACGCCGTCGACCCAGTCCATGACGAGCACGTAGCGGTCCTGCCAGAAGAAGTCCTCGCGGACGAGCGGCAGGTTCGGATGGGGCCGCAACGTCAGGAGGATGCGGGCTTCGGTGAGAAGGGCCTGGCGCTGCTCGGGATCGGGCGCGGGCCGGATCTTGAGCGCCACCCACCGGCCGTGCTGGTGGTCGAGGGCCTTCAGGACGTCGCCCTGCCCGCCGCGACCGAGCACCGCGACCGGTTCGTACCGGTCGCGGACGAGGTCCGCGTCCGAGCCTTGGTCCACGCGCCTCCCGTCGTCTCCTTGTCGAGGCCCGGCACGGCCTGGAGATGGCGAGGATCCTACTGGTCGACGAGAGGCGATCCCGGCGGAAACCGCCAGTTCACGCCGCGACGACTCAGGTCAGCAAGGCTCGGCCGCCGGCGCGGTCGAGCAGGTCGCGCGCAGCCGCGCGGCCGAGCGCGTGCGGATCCGATCCGACGGTTCGACCACGGAGGACCACGTGGCCGTCGGGCGACGCCAGCACCGACTCGAGGGTGATGCCCGCGGGCGTGTCGCCGTTCATCAGCGCGTGGGCCCCGGCCGGCACGTCGCAGTCGCCCTCCAGCTCGGCGAGGAAGGCACGCTCCGCGTCGACCGTCCGCCGGGTGTCGCGGTGATCGATCGCGCCGAGGAGGTCCCGGAGCGCGGTGGGCGCGTCGTCCCGGCATTCGACCGCGAGCGCGCCCTGGCCGGCCTGGGGCACGATCACCGCGACGTCGAGCCGCTCCGCGATGCGGTCGGCGAGGCCCAGCCGGTCGAGGGCAGCCGCGGCCACGACGATCGCGTCGAACCCCGCGGCCTTCGCGAGGCGGGTGCCGATGTTGCCGCGCAGCCCCGCAAAGGTCAGATCGGGCCTGAGGTCGGCGAGCTGAGCGCGGCGGCGGACCGATCCCGTCGCGACGCGGGCCGCAGTCGGCAGGTCGACGAGCGTGCTCCCGACAAGTGCATCGCGTGGGTCGGCTCGCTCCGGAAAAGCCGCGAGGAACAACCCCGGGTGCACGGTGGACGGCAGATCCTTCGCCGAGTGCACGGCGATGTCGGCCCGCCCGTCGAGCACCGCGGCCTCGACCTCCTTGACGAAGACACCCTTGCCGCCTATCGCCCAGATGGGAAGGTCGAGGCGACGGTCCGCGGTGGTGTCGACGATCACGGCTTCGACCTCGACAGCGGGGTCGGCGGCCCGCAGCAGGGCCGCGACGTGATCGGTCTGCCAGCGCGCCAGCTCACTCCCACGCGTCGCGGCGCGGAGCTTCACTCCAGGTCGAACAGTTCCCGGAGGGCGTCGGCGAGGCGCTCGCCCTTCGGCGTACCCGCCGCGTCCTTGATACGGACCGTCGGCGTGTGGACGAGCTTGGCGACCAAGCCCTTGGTGAGCGCTTCGACGGCAGCCCGAGTGCTGGCGTCGAGGCCGGCCAGCCGGTTGTCGAACCGCGCCAGCTCGGCCTCCCGTACCGCGTCAGCACGGGACCGCAGGGCGGTGACCAGCGGCGCGGCCTCGCGGGCGGTGGCGAGCCCGACGTAGCGGTCGAGCTCCTCCTCGACGATCGCGCGGACCTTGGCGATCTCGCGCTGGCGCTCGCGCACCCCGGCCTGTGCGAACGCCCTGAGGTCGTCCATGTCGAGCAGCGTGACACCCGGCAGGTTGGCCGCGGCCGGGTCGACGTCGCGCGGGACGGCGATGTCGACGATGAGCAGCGGGCGGGTCTCGCGGGCGGTCATCACTCGAACCAGCTCCGCGTGGTCGACCATGACCGCCGCGGCTCCCGTGGACGTGAGGAGCACATCGACATCGGCCAGCGCCGTCGGCAGGTCGGCGAGGCGCACCGCTCGTCCTCCGACCCGCTCGGCCAAGGCGGCCGCGCTGTCCCAGGTGCGGTTCGCGACGAGGACTTCGGCGCCCCCGGCGGCCAGCGCGACAACGACACTCTGGCCCATCTCCCCCGCGCCGAGGACGAGGATGCGTCGGCCAGCCAGCCCGCCTGTGCCAAGGCGGTCGACGGCCATGGCCACACCGGCTTGCGCGACCGATGCGATGTGGCGCCCGATGCCGGTCTCCGTGCGGGCCCGCTTGCCGACCTCGAGGGCGTGGCGGAACAGGAGGTTCAGCAGCGGCCCGGCGGCCCGTTCGCCCTGGGCCCGGTGCCACGCGTCGCCGACCTGGCCGAGGATCTCGCTCTCACCGAGGACGGCGGAGTCGAGGCCGGCGGCCACGCTGAAGAGGTGGTCGACCGCGGCCGCGTCGTAATGGACGTCGAGATGGTCGCCGAAGTCCTCGGGCGCGACGAAGGCCTGTTCCGACAGGAAGTTGCGGATGTCGGAGTAGCCGCCGTGGAACTTCTCGGTCACCGCGTAGACCTCGATGCGATTGCAGGTCGACAGCACGACCGCCTCGCGGATGTGGTCCCGGCCGACGAGATCGTGCAACGCCTTGGGGAGGTCGGCGTCGCCGACGGTCATGCGCTCGAGTAGTTCGAGCGGGGCGCTCCGGTGGTTCAGCCCGATGACGAGGACAGACACGCTCTCAACGCTTCCCGTGCTTCGGCGAGGCGACCCTCGCGGATGAGGTCAAGCATTCCCGAATCCAGCGCCGACTGCCAGTCGAGGGACTGGGTCGGGGCGCCGGACGCCTTGCGTTCGGATCGCTCCTCCCCGAGCAACTCGAGCAGGTCTTCGTACTCGGGGCCGATCTCGGCCTCGAACCGGCGCCGCAGCCATCGGGCCAGCGCGGGGCTGTGACCGCCGGTCGAGACGGTGACGAGCAGTGGACCGCGCCGGACGCGGGCCGGCATGGTGAACGAGCAATGGGCCGGGTCGTCGGCTGCGTTGACCCACACACCCGCCTCTTCACCGTCGAGGAACACGGCCTCGTTGATGAGCGCATCGTCGGTGGCGGCGACCGCCAACCGGTACTCCTGGACCTCGCCCCGCCGGTAGCTGCGTTCCTCCCACGTCACGCCGTCGAGGGCCTTGATGTCGGCGTCCACCACGGGCGCGACGACGTGCACGACCGCGCCGCCGTCGAGGAGGCCGCGCACCTTGTCGAACGCCACGGATCCACCGCCGACGACGAGGCAGGGGCGTCCGCGCAGCACGAGGTTCACGGGGTACAGCGGGCCGTCGACAGGCACGCGTCCAGGCTAAGGCGCCCGCGCCGTCAGCCGGTGGGCTGGTCCACCGGCGCCCGGAGCCCTGCGCCCGATCGGCGTTGCTGGTAGAAGCTGAGGATCTGCAGTTCGACGGCGAGGTCGACCTTGCGCAGTGAGACGTCGCCCGGCACGGAGATCAATGCCGGTGCGAAGTTCAGCACCGACGTCACGCCTGCGGTCACCAGCCGATCGGCGACCTCCTGGGCCACGGACGCCGGCGTGGCGATGATGCCGATGGCAATGTCGTGGTCGGCGACCAGTTCGGGGAGATCGTCGACGTGGCACACAACCAGCTCGCCGATGTGCGTGCCGACCTTCGAGGGGTCGGCGTCGACGAGCGCGGCGACCGGGAAGCCCCGCTCGTTGAAGCCGGCGTAGTTGGCGAGTGCATGGCCGAGGTTGCCGACGCCGACGATGACGACGGGCCAGTCCTGCGTGAGTCCCAGCTCCCGGCTCATCTGGAAGATCAGGTACTCGACGTCGTAGCCGACGCCCCGAGTGCCGTACGACCCGAGGTAGGACAGATCCTTGCGGACCTTCGCCGCGTTGACGCCGGCCATCTCGGCCAGGCGCTCCGAAGAGATGGTGGTGGTCTTCTCCGCGGCCACCTCCAGGAGGCTGCGGAAGTACACGGGGAGCCGGGCGACGGTGGCCTCGGGGATGCGGCGCCGGGACCGGGTGGACGGAGACATCGGGTCCGGATCGTACGTCCTCGTGCGCTTGTGCATGTGGAGGCTTCGCCCCCTTCTGGCGAGACTCACATGCCGTGGTGGCATGTCACGCTCGCCAGAACGCGGGGGTTAGGCGGTGAGGCGGCCGCGTTCGGCGTCGTCGCTGGCGATGTCGATGCAGGTCCAGGCCATGGCCGTCGCCCCGTCGAGGATCGCCTTGTCGGCCGCACCTGACGCCGCGGCGGCGGTGAACTCGGGCTGGTGGTTGCTGGCGGGCAGGCAGTTCAAGCCGAGACTCGGGTGGATGGTGGGGATGGCGAGCGACACGTTGGCCATGTCGGTCGACCCGGCGAAACGCTCGAGCTGCGAGCGAGGGATGTCGGGACAATGCCGTCCGAGGGCCTGGGCGTTGGCCGCGTACAGGCGCCCGATGCTCCCGTCGTGGCGGAACTCGGAGTACGGGGCACTGAGCCGGCCGATGTCGACGGTCGTACCTGTGGCGAGCGCGCCCGCCTCGAAGCAGGCCAGCACCCGCGGTTCGACCATGGCCAAGTGCTCCAGCGAGTCGGCCCTGACGTACCACTCGCCCCGCGTGTCCTCGGGCACGATGTTGGGCGCATCGCCCCCTTTCGTGACGATCCCGTGGACCCGGTCGGTGGGCCGCAGGTGCTGGCGCAGGAGGCCAACCGCCACCTGCGCGACGGTCATCGCGTCGGCGGCGTTGACACCGCGGTGCGGATAGCTCGAGGCGTGGGCCGACTTGCCGCGGTAGTGGACCTCGAGGTGAGAGACCGCCAGCGTCACGGCCTCGACCGGATCGACGTCGAGGGCGACGGGGTGCACCATCATCGCCGCGTGGACGCCGTCGAAGGCGCCCCCTTCGAGCATCGTGATCTTGCCGCCGCCGCCCTCCTCGGCCGGCGTGCCCATCACCTTGACGGTGATGCCGAGGAAGTCGGCGACCCGGGACAGCGCGAGGCCAGCGCCCACCGCGGCCGCGGCGATGACGTTGTGGCCGCACGCGTGGCCGATGCCCGGTAGCGCGTCGTACTCCGCGCAGATGGCGACGACGAGCGGCCCGGACCCGGACGTGGCGACGAACGCGGTGGGGAGATCGCACACGCCCATGTCGACGGTGAACCCAACTCCCTGAAGCATGTCCGCGACCATCGCCGACGCCTGGTGCTCTTCGAAGCGCAGCTCCGGGCGGGCGTGGATGGCGTGGCTCAGCTCGACCAGCGCTTCTCCTGCGTTGTCGATGTCGCGCTTGGCCGCTTCCTTCAACACTGGCACGGCCGCGAGACTACGACCGTGCACACTGCGCTGGCCGCCGCCGCGACGTTGCTGTCCGTCGCGTTCGCGCTGTGCACGCTCGAGCGGTGGCTCGATCGCCGCCGGCGCCACGAAGCGGCGTGGACCGCAGCCCTGCTGTTGTTCGCCGCCGGGTCGGCCGCGTTGTGGGCCGGCGCCGCCGTCGGTTGGGGTGACGTCGGGTTCCGTCTCTTCTATCTGTTCGGTGCGGTGCTCAACGTCCCGGTCCTCGCCCTCGGGACGGTCGAGTTGCTCGGTGGCGCCCGCACCGGGCGCCGGGTGACGGTAGGCGTGCTCGTGTTCTCGGGCTTCGCGGCGGGCGTCCTCCTTACCGCCCCGCTGCGCGGCCCCATCGCGAGCGGCGAGCTCCCGCGGGGTTCCGAGGTACTCGGCCCGTTGCCGCGGATCCTCGGCGCCGCCGGATCAGGAGTCGGCGCGCTCGTCGTGCTCGCCGGCGCCCTCTGGTCGGCGGCGCGCCTTGTCCGATCACGAGCGCCCGGCGCGGCGCGGCTCGCCGCCGGCAACGGATTGATCGCGGCAGGCACGCTCGTCCTCGGCGCAGGCGGCCTCCTCAACTCGATCCTCGACGAGATGGACGGCTTCGCGGTGTCGCTCGTGATCGGGATCGCGTTCATCTTCGCCGGCTTCCTGGTCGCCAGCGCCTCATCCCGCCGCACCGTTGTGGGACCGCGGGCGATCTCGGAGTTCGGGGTCGTCCTCACGCCTCGAGAGCACTCGGAAGTAACTTCTCGCCGATGCGGGTCGACATAGGCGGCGGGGTGCGGCTCTGGTTCGACGTCGAGGGCGCGGGTCTCGTCGTCGACGGCGAGACCATGAGGGAGCGGCCGACGCTCGTGCTGCTCCACGGCGGACCGGGATTCGACCACTCCACGTTCAAACCCGCGTTCGGCGCTCTCGCCGACGTCGCCCAGATCGTCTACTACGACCACCGGGGGCAAGGGCGAAGCGATCGCGACACGCCGGACAACTGGAACCTGGACACATGGGCCGATGACGTCGTCCGGTTCTGCGACGCCCTGGACATCGAGCATCCCGTGGTGCTGGGGAACTCCTTCGGCGGGATGGTCGCGATGGCCTACGGCGCCCGTCATCCGGGTCACGCCTCGAAGCTGATCCTCTCGAGCACATCGGCGCGCAAGGTCACCGAGCGAGCGCACGCCATGTTCGAGCTCCTCGGGGGCGCTTCGGCCAGAGCTGCGTCGGAACGGTTCTGGGACGGCGAGTGGTCCGAGGAGGCCTACGCCGAGTTCATGGAGATCTGTCTTCCGCTCTACACGTTCAACCCCGGGGTCATCAGCAGGGGCACGGCCCGCACGATCTTCAACATCGAGCTCATGGAGCACTGGCGGCCCGAACACCGGGAGATGAACCTGTTGCCCGAGCTGGCCGACATCGCGGTGCCCACCCTCGTCCTCGCGGGCGAGCTCGACCCGGTGTGCACGATCGAGGACGCCGAGGAGATCGTCGCCGGCCTGCCCGCTCACCTCGTGCGCTTCGAGCGGTTCGCCGAGTGCGGGCACGGCTCGTACCGAGACCAGCCCGAGCGCACCTTCGCCATCATCCGGGAGTTCCTGGCGAGCTGAGCCACCCGCAATCCGAGGGTCGATCAGGTCACGTGAGCGTCCGGCGCAGCACCTTGCCGGACGCGTTCTGCGGGAGCTCGTCGACGAACATCACCTTCGTCGGGAGCTTGTAGCGCGCCAGCCGGTGGCCGCAGAACTCGATGATGTCGTCCTCTTCGGCGGACCGCCCAGGCGCCACCACCACGTACGCCTTGACCGCCTCGCCGGTGTAGGGATGTGCGACCCCCACCACCGCGGCGGCGTCGACCGCAGGATGCTCGAGAAGCACCTCCTCGACCTCGGCCGGGTACACGTTGAATCCCGACACGATGATGATGTCCTTGGCCCGGTCGACCAGGTACAGGAAGCCGTCGTCGTCGACGACCGCGATGTCACCGGTGTGGAGCCAGCCCTCGTCGTCCAACGCGGCCCGGGTCGCGTCCGGATCCTCCCAGTAGCCCTGGAACACGTTCGGGCCCCGCACCCAGATCTCGCCGGAATCGCCGACCAGCACGTCCTCGCCGTCCGAATCCACCAACCGGATCTCGAGATTCGGGACCGGCACCCCGATCGAACCCGGGCGGGTGTTCGTGCCGGCCGACGAGGTGACGACCGGTGACGCTTCGGTGAGGCCGTAGCCCTCCGACAGGACGAGGCCGAATCGCTCCGCGAAGGTCCGCGCCAGCTCGACCGGGAGCCGAGCGGCGCCGGACGTAGCAAGGCGCACGGTGCGGAACGCCATCGGGTCGACGTCCGGGAGACCGGCCCACGCCGCCCACATCGTCGGAGCACCGGACACGATCGTGATGCCGTGGCGTTCGATCGCCTCGAGGGCCGAGACCGGATCGAACCGTTCGATCAGAACTACCCGCGAGCCCACCGACAGGGAAAGGCCGAGCACCACGTTGAGCCCGAAGATGTGGAACAACGGCAGCACGCCGAAGCTGACGTCGAGCGCGTCCTGGGCGCGGCCCGGATGCGCCTGCATCTGCGCGATGTTGGCCAGCAGGTTCCCGTGACTCAGCATCGCCGCCTTCGGTGAGCCGGCCGTACCGCTCGTGAACAACAGCGCGGCGAGATCGCCCTGCGCCCGGTCGATCATCGGGATCGGCGCCGCGGCCAGCAGAAGATCGAGCCGCTCCGTTCCCGGTGTCGCGTCGTCGTCGGTGACCACGACGTGTTCGAGCGTCGGCACCTCGGCCCGGTCGATCCCGGCGAAGGACGATCTGCTCGCCGGGCCGATCACGACGGCGCGCACTCCCACCGCGGCCAGCTCCCGCTCGAGTTCACGGGCCGGGCTGGACGGGTTGAGCGGCACCACGACGAGCCCGGCGCCGAGGGCCGCGAGGTAGGCGACGACGAAGTACCAGTTGTTGCCGCACACGATGCCTATGCGGTCGCCCGGCTCCAGTCCCAGCCCGGCGAACCCCCCGCGGAGGCCGGCTACCTGGGTCCGAAGCTCGCCGTAAGTGGTGCGGTGATTTCGGCTGATCAGCGCTATCGCGTCATCCGGGTGCGCCTCAATGATCGTGGCGAGATTCACGGCGGCCGGCTGATCCTTCCGGACTAGTCACCGCTCAAGCGGCGGCGTCGAAGCGCCGATATTGACTCCACAACCGACGAACGGGCAACCCCGGGGAAACCCGGGCGACGCAAAGCCACGGACCTAAAGGGAGATCTTCCCCAAGGTGGCCGGGTTGCCGAATCGGGGGCACCTCGGCGCCCTCGGAGCCTTTCGTCACGAACGAAAGAGGAGAGGGCGGTGCGAAAGCGGCTTGTTGCATGCATTTTGGCCGTCGGCCTCACGGCGTTGGCGCCGTTGCAGCCCGCCGCCGCCGCCCCCCAAACTGCAGGCGTCGCGGCGAGTGAGGCCGGAGCGTTCGTCTCGAGGATCAACAGCCTGCGCGAGTCGAAGGGCCTCAACTCCCTCGAGTCCTACGGTGAGCTGAACGCCGTCGCCCAGCAGTGGGCCGAGCACATGGCCGCCGAAGGCGGGATCTCGCACAACGCCAGCCTCCCCAACGAGGTGTCGGCGCCCTGGCAGACACTCGGAGAGAACGTCGGCGCGGGTACCGACGTGGACGGCCTCATGGAGGCGTTCATCAACAGCCCGGCTCACTACCGCAATCTGGTCGACGCCGACTACGGCTACGTCGGCGTTGGCGTGGTCTGGGGTGCCGATGGACGGTTGTACACGTGCCATGTGTTCATGGGGATGGGTGACACGGCGCCGGCGCCGGCGCCGGCGGCAGACGACGAAGCCGCTCCCGCCAGCGACACCGGCGACTCGACCGGCGCCTCCGAGGGCGCACGAGCGGGCGGCGCTCCCAGCCCCGCCGAGGCCGCTCCGCCGCCTCCGCCCCAAGGTCCGGCTGAGCCGGCCCGGGTGGTGACGGTGCTCGTCGCCCTCCGCACGCTCAACCGCTGACCGCGACCGGCTCCGGCTGTCCTCCGCGAGACTGGAGCAGTGGCGCCGACGGTTGAAACCCGCGACCTGAGTCGCGCCTTCGGCCGGGACGTCGCGCTGGACGGCCTCACGCTCGAAGCGGAGGCCGGAGAGGTTCTCGCCCTGCTTGGCCCGAATGGCGCCGGCAAGACGACGACGGTCCGGCTCCTCAACGGCGTCCTGCGCCCCGATCGGGGCGCCGCCCGCGTCCTCGGCCTCGACCCGGCCACCGACGGCGACGAGGTGCGGCGGTCCACCGGCGTCCTCACCGAGAACGCCGGCCTCGACGATCGACTCACGGCTCGGGAGAACCTGGTCCTCCCCGCCTGGATTCGGGGCTTCGACCGGCCTCGGGCGGCCGCACGCGCCAACGAGTTGCTCGAGCGCTTCGGACTGGCCGATCGCGCGTCGGCCACCGTGCAGGGCTTCTCGACCGGACAACGCAAGCGCCTCGCCCTGGCGCGGGCGCTGCTGCACGACCCGGATGTCCTGTTCCTCGACGAGCCCACGTCCGGCCTCGACCCGGCGGCGACGCGCGACGTCGTCGAGCTGATCTCCACGCTCGCCGGTGAGCACGGGCGCACGGTCATCCTGTGCACCCACTTCCTGGGCGAGGCGGGACGACTCGCCAACCGCATGGCGGTGCTGCATCGCGGACACTTGCACGCGTTCGGAACGCCGCACGCGCTTGCGGCCGAACTCTGGGAGGGGCTCGCCGCCGACCTCGAGCTCGGCGCCGCGGCCGATGGTGCGACGCTCGATGTTCTCGGCGCGATCGACGGCGTACTCACCGCGTCGGCGACCCCCACCGGCGCCCGGGTCCGCGTGCGGGGACGAGAGGTGCTGCCGCGGGTCGTGGCCGTTCTCGTGGGCCGTGAGGTTCCTGTGTTCGCCGCGGTGCCGCTCCCGGCCACGCTCGAGGACGTCTACTTCGCGATCGAGGCGCGGATCGCCGCAAAGGAGCAGGAGCCGGACACCCAGCAGCAGGGGCCGCCGGCGTGAACTGGCCCGCCATCCGCGCCGTGGTCGTGAAGGACCTCACCGCGGTGCGCCGGTCCAAGGCCGTCCTCTACCCGATGCTGCTCGTGCCGCTGCTGCTGCTCGTGGTGCTGCCGTTCGCCCTCACCCTGGTCGCTCGGTCGCGGCCCGACGCCAACATCGACAGCTTCCTCGACACCTTTCCGGGGGCGCTGCGCCACGCCCTCCGCGGCATCGCCCCTCGCGAACGGCTGATCGTGTTCGTCGACGGCTACGTCCTCGCCCCGATGTTCCTCATCGTCCCGCTGATGGTGTCCGCAGTCTTGGCCGCGGACGCCTTTGCGGGCGAGAAGGAGCGCAAGACGCTCGAGGGTCTGTTGCACCTGCCGATCACCGACCGCGACCTGTTCGTCGCCAAGCTCCTCACGGCCTACCTTCCCGCGCTCGCGGTGTCGTGGGCGGGCTTCGTGCTCTTCGCGACGACTGCGAACGTGATGGCGTGGCCGGTCATGCACCGCATCTTCGTCCCGACGCGCTTGTGGCTCGTCGTCATCTTCTGGGTCGCGCCCGGGATCGCGACGCTCGGACTGGGCGTGATGGTCCGCGTGTCGGCGCGGGCCCGCACGACCCAGGAGGCCAACCAGCTGGGCGGCGCGGTGATCCTTCCGCTCATCGTGCTGGCGATGGGTCAGGCCACCGGGTTGCTCCTCGTCGACCTGACGATCGCGTTCCTGATCGGAGGCGGGGTGTGGGTGGTCGCGTTGTGGCTCACGATCCGCGGCGCCCACCGCTTCACCCGCGACCACCTCGCCACCCGGCTGTAACTCTTACGTTCTCGACGCAATAGCCCGTCGCTTTGCCGGGCTATTGCGTCGAGAAGGGCATTACCCGCTGAGCGCAGCCCGGGCGGATTCGACGGCCGCCGTCCAGTTCCTACCTCGCCAAGACGAAGAACTGGAGAACGGCCGCCAAGAAGATGAGTCCCAGCAGAATCGCCAGAGCGATGGTGGTGCCCGGCCTCATGCGTCTCGTTTCCGCAACATGATGGGTGTCGTCGTCCCGGTCGTGCCGGCGGCGCCCAAGACGACCTCGTCACCAGGCGCGAGCCCCAGCTCGGCCGCGGCCGACCCGCGGTCGACCGCGATCGACAGCAATCCGTAGGAGTCGACGACGAGACCGAC